>Ga0209712_10003407_pt1 | contig 12897 bp, 8 predicted proteins | sample ArcOceMetagenome_FD_187443 | JGI IMG/M metagenome (GOLD analysis project Ga0209712, IMG submission 187443) | Marine eukaryotic phytoplankton communities from Arctic Ocean - Arctic Ocean - Greenland ARC118M Metagenome (SPAdes) (version 2) | ecosystem: Environmental > Aquatic > Marine > Oceanic...
GGGCCATGTACCCAGGGCTCAGTCAAGGCTGTATTGAAACCTTAAAAGAACATGGTACTGCTGAACAACAAAAAATGTTTTTGAATAACCTTATTGGTGGTCATTGGACAGGCACTATGTGTTTGACAGAACCTCATTGTGGCTCTGATTTAGGTATGCTCAAATGTAAAGCTGTTAAGAATGGAGATGGTAGCTACAGTTTAACCGGAACCAAAATTTTCATTTCAGCAGGTGAGCATGATATGTCAGACAATATCGTGCATATCGTGATTGCTCGTTTGCCAGATGCACCAAGTGGCACTAAAGGTATTTCATTGTTTGTTGTACCTAAATTTCATGCGGGTCCGGAAGGTGAAAAGTTAGACAGAAACGGTGTGAGTTGTGGCTCTATTGAGCACAAAATGGGTATCAAGGGCTCTGCAACTTGCGTGATCAATTTTGATGATGCCAAGGGATACCTAGTTGGTACTGAAAATCGTGGTCTTAACTGCATGTTCACTTTTATGAATACCGCACGAATAGGTACAGGTTTAGAAGGTTTGTCTGCATCTGAAGCCGCGTTCCAAGGTGCCTTAGCTTATGCTAAAGACCGTTTACAGTTTAGAGCGATGACAGGTGTTAAAAACCCTGACGGTCCCGCTGATCCGATTATTAACCATCCTGATGTGCGCCGTATGCTGTTGACTCAAAAAGCTTTCGCTGAAGGTAATAGAGCATTAGCCGTATACGCCATGAAATTAGTCGATATTTCTCAGGCCAATCAAGATGAAGGTGCTAAACAACTCGCAGAGTCGAAGCTTGCCTTGTTGACACCTATTGTTAAAGCATTCCTAACAGAAACTGCGCAAGAAACTACTAGCTATGGTATGCAGGTCTATGGTGGACATGGATTCATTAAAGAATGGGGTATGGAACAACTCGCACGTGATACCCGTATTTGTACTATGTACGAAGGTACAACAGGTATTCAAGCTGTTGATTTATTAGCTAGGAAAGTGGTTGGGTCAAACGGAAAGCTGTTAACAATATTCACCAATGAAGTGAAAGAATATTGTAAAAGCATTCGAGATAAGAGTCAGTTTAATGCTTGGTCTAACAGTATCGATACACACGTAGATGAGTGGCATCAGATCACTGAAGATATTATGCATCGGGCAGCTAAAAATCCTGCTGAATTAGGCGCTGCCTCTGTCGATTATTTGATGTATTCAGGATATGTGGTTGTTGGTTATTTTTGGCTTCAAATGGCCGTCGTAGCTCAGCAGAAACTTGATGAAGGCACCAGTGATCCGGAATTTTATCAAGCGAAGTTACATACGACTAAATTTTATTTTGACCGTTTATTAACCCGTACGCGTTCTTTAGTCTCTGCTATGGAATCGGGTGCTGATAACTTGATGAATATGGAAGAAGAGCAGTTCAACATTGTTTAAGCTTTAGTCAAAAATAATAACAAGCTAGACAGGGAAATATAAAGGGGCGGGCATGTAAAAATGTCCGCCTTTTTTTGCATTAAACGGATTGGACTTGCTAGGTAAACAGCGTCATGAAACATCATACAATCGACATTGAAAACGTAAATATACATTATGTTGAAGCGGGGAGCGGTAGCGTTACTAATTTACCACGCCAGACCATTGTTTTTTTACATGGTTTTCCGGAATACTGGGGCACATGGCATGCACAACTTGATTATTTTGCTGATCACTATCGTGTGATTGCACCTGACTTACCCGGTTATAATTTAAGTGATAAGCCTGAGGACCCATCGTTTTATCAAGTCCCCAAGCTTATTAAGTTTATTGCTAAGTTCATCCAAGGTGTGGCACCACAGGAAAAAATAATATTAGTGGCTCATGATTGGGGCGGAGTCATCGCATGGCCGATTGCAGCATTTTTCCCGCAACTTATCGATAAATTGGTCATACTCAATGCTGCCCATCCCAGCATTTTTACTCGGGAAATGATTAATAATGCTCAGCAACGTCAAAAAAGTGAATATATCCATGAGTTAATAGCGTCTAATGGTGTTGAAAAGTTATCAGACAATAATTATCAATACCTTAAAGACACTGTATTCGTTGGCATGCGCGAAGGCACATTGAGTGAGACACAATGCAAGGCTTATGAGGATGTATGGGCTCAGTCTGGCGCAATAAATGGCATGCTCCAATACTATCGAAGTATGCCTCAGTTAGCACCCTTAGAGAAAGTATCAGTTGCTGGCAATGGACCTGTCGTTGCAGCAACACAAATGAAAATACCTAATATCCGTATCACTTGCCCAACATTACTATTATGGGGTGAACAAGACCAAGCCTTTGTTAAAGAGAATACAGACGGGGTAGAAAAATATGTGCCTGACTTACGGATCAAGCGTTTTCCTGATGCTAGCCATTGGTTGCAACATGAGTTGCCTAATGAAGTGAATTTAGAAATAGAAAATTTTTTGCGTGATTAGACAGTAAAATGAAATAAATAAAGGCGAACATATGTTTCACCTTTATGTTTTGGTAGCAACAGAGCGATTCGCTTCACAAAAGTGAAATAGTGAAACGTAAGTTTTTATCTTTGCAGTTGCCCTTATCGCATTGAAAATCCGACTTTTTGATGCTGATTATCGATGGTAAACAGGATAATCTACTTTCTTTCCATATTAATTTTACTGTTCAGAACATAATTCACATGAGTACCACGTTAATTTGATGTGTATATCCAAACCTAGACCAATAGATAAATACACGGCTTGGTAGGATGATGACTACTCAAAATACAATCCGCTTTTTCAAAATATTAAGCCTATGAAATACATAAACTCATCAAAATATCGAGACCAATATAAAACCTAATATAAAACCCAATGTAAAACGGTAATGGATCTGACTTCTGGCTATATTTTTTTGATGCCATGTAGATAATATTGCTTGGCGCAGCTGAATTGATTTTACTTATAAATTAACGAATTGAAAATATTACAGGTTGTCTGTGAAAAGTGTCACTCTTAAGCTGATGTTTGCGGTGTCTTTCAATCGCATTGTTACATTTTTAGTCAATGCTCTGAAATAATTCACACAAAATCTCATTCATCATTTAATCCAGTTGGTCGCATAAAATTAACTGGATTCAACTCTAGTAATTTGAATTGATCCACTTTATATTAAATCTTAAGTAGTTAATAATTAATGAAAAATTTGTAAAGGTATAAACCATGAAACATAAAATATTGCTGGTAAACAACCATAATGCACAAGGGTTATGCTGATGTTTGATAAGTTTTTACACCCCATGATTATTATTTTCTTTAGCTTATCTTTATTGTCCTGTGGTGGGTCTGATTCGCCAAAACAAGAAATACCCGTCGCAGTGATTGTCGAACCCAGCATCAGTCGGTTCTCTTTTTTAACAGAAAATAATCCCAGTCTTACTTCAAATCTAAACTTATCAATATCTGGCAATACCATTACTGGAAGATTTCCAGCCACTGCTGATTGGCAAAGCATGGTTGCCACTTTTGAACATACAGGTACGTCATTGACTGTTAATGATACTGCACAGACAAATGCTGTATCAGAGCAAGACTTTAGTGATGTTCAGACTTACACAGTAATGATGGATGATGGCCGCAAGCTGAGTTATTCGGTGGATGTTGTGGCTTTTACTGGGTTGCCCATCATTTATTTAACGACCTCTGGAAATGGTCCGATTGAATCAAAAGAAGACTACGTTGAGGGCACGGTGACTATCAAAGGTGGGCGTAACTTTGCAGACGCACCTGCCTCAGTTATGAAAATTCGCGGGCGCGGTAATTCGACTTGGTTCCTTCACCCTAAAAAGCCTTTTCAAATGAAGCTAGATGAAAAATCGATATTTTTAGATATGCCATCTAAAAAGAAATGGTTATTTTTGGCTGAATATTCTGACAAAACCATGTTAAGAAATACCATGAGTTTTGAGATGGGATATTTGAGCAACCTCGAATGGACACCTAAAAGTATCTTTGCCGAGGTGTATGTTAACAATGAATATAACGGTACCTATAACATCACTGAAAAGGTGGAAGAAGGCAGTAATCGAGTAGACATTGGTGATGATGGTTTTTTACTGGAAATTGATCAGTTAAACAGGCAAGACCAAGATGATGTGTATTTTTATACGGATAAATTTTTAGTAGCAATTAAAGAGCCCAGTCTCGATTGGGATGATGAACAATACAACTATATCAAGGCCCACATTAATGCATTTGAAGCTACGCTATTTGCTTCAAGTTTTAGAGACCCCATCAATGGCTATGCTAAATATATGGACGTTGATAGTTTTGTGGACTGGTATTTAATCAATGAAATTACCAAAAATGTTGATTCTAAATCTTTCTCAAGCATCTTCTTTAATGTAGTGCCGGGTGAAAAAATCAAGATGGGGCCGTTATGGGATTTTGATCTATCTTTTGGCAATGTGGATTATGCGGGTGATGACTTCCCAAAACCTGAGGGTTTCTGGGTAAAAGATAACCCATGGTTTGCCAGGTTATTTACCGACAGTGCATTCCTTGAAAAAGTCAAAACCCGGTTTGCTTACTTTAAAAACAACGAAAATGTCATTATGGATAAAATTGATGCCTATGCCGTCAAATTGAATCTGGCACAACAAGAGAACGACCTTAAATGGGGGACTCTGGGCACATATGTGTGGCCAAACCCTGTGGTATTTGACACTTACACCGAAGAGGTGCTTCATCTAAAAACATGGTATTCACAAAGAATGGCTTGGTTAGATGAGGCCTTGAACAATCTTTAGAATATGAACGTTGCGTTCGCAGATAAGTTCTCTTTACAATAATCCATATGATACCGCTGAGGTAATCTGAAGAGTGCCTCTGGTGAGGCACTTTAAAAGTCAATGTGACGATCTGATATGAATTAAAACTTGTAAAGAAATCGAGTGCAATTTAAATGAAAATGTCCACTATTTAGTCGTAGTGAGTTGATTTTTGATGAGACGCAGGTTGAATCATATTAACTTTGGCCTCTTACATTGATAATGTTTATATGGATTAAGTAATGGCGAAACAAACTTACTCATAGATGATAAGAGGTTAAAAGCGAGACTGCTGGCTTTTTTCTAAAGTGAAGCAATATAAGAAGGATTTGTGATTGATTTGGTTTTGGCACTTTCCGCAGACTGACTAAAAGCTTTAATCTTATGCTTGCCATGGCAGCGAGTGGGGAGGTGCTGGTTTATCTTCGATGTGTTCTATAAAGCCAATGATATTACCATTGGTCAGTGTAGATATTTGTTATAACCTTTGCAGCTGATTTTAAATATCTACGCGGGTGAATGCTAGTTCCCGTTCTAAGTCTTCAATTTTTTGATCCTTTGATGACGCTATTACCTTCCTTACTAACATGCTTTGCAGTCATCCTAGCTATAAAATAATATTGAGTTCTTTAATTCTCAAAAAATGCCAATAGGTCACACAATAGCAATAGAAAGAATAGTCAGTCACCTAAATACAAAAAAACGATGAAACTGTAGAAATTTCCGCCATAAAGTAGATCTCATTTTCAGATAAACCTGTTTGAATCAACATGCCAATATCATTATAAACATACGTAAAATTGCCTGTTTTCAATTGCACAGAGATATGTAAAAGATTACTGTAGCATTGACTGGTATGGGATTTTTTTATAAAGTCAAGGTAGATTGTAAGTATATTCAACTGATAAATCATACTGATTTGTGTCAATATTTTTTACAATAATGAGAACACTGTTTTTATCAAAAAACGTAAGTAAAAGAAAAATAAAAGGTATTTTATTTTGGCACATAAAATGCTGATGGCACATGAAAGTTGAGTAAATGATATTTGTTAGTTATTTAGTATTGCTACTTTCAACACAAAAGATTGTCTAGAGGATCAAGAAGTGAACCGCATTCGCCAAGAGATAACCTGTATTTTTGTAGATATTGAAGATTCAAGCTATAAAACATCCCGCCTAGATTACCAAAAAGTGATTGATATTATGGCTGATTTTTTAACAGAAACCAGCCTCATTCTCGCCAAACACGATGTAAAAGTTGGCGCTTACTTAGGTGATGGGTTAATGGCTTTTTGCGATGCCAAAGACAGTCAAAGAAGAGTCATTAATGCTGCCTACAGCATTCTTGAGATGAGAGAGAAGAAAAACGTGTTTTACAAGAAAAATTGGCGCAGCTCATTTAATATTCGTATTGGTGTTCAAACAGGATTTGCTTCGCTGGGTTACTTTCCATGCAAAGAGTTTGGTGACTATACGGCGATGGGGGACACGGTTAACTTGGCATCGCGTTTTTGTAGCCTTGCAAAGACTAATTCAATCTGTGCCGATCAAGGTTTCTATCTCGAAATACAAGGTGCGATAACGAACTTTAAGCTAACTCCCCAAATTACACATAACAAAATAAAGGGCTATGAGGGAGAACAGTTTAACCTTATTGATGCCACTCCAAAATTATACAATGTGCCCAGTCACGATCTCTGTCCCAATTGTAATAGTGTGATTCAGACCACCTCACTTTTTGACGATTACGAGCTCCGCAAATGCAGCGTTTGTGATTTTGGCCAACTCGCAGCCGTAGCGGCGCCAATTGAGAGGCGTTTGCAACATAGAGAGGATGAAAGTTTGTTGATTTCTCAGTCGATAGTAGAACAATCTGATTCACCGGTTAACAAGAAGCTTCATTAGTATAATTGTTAATCCAGAACATCAAATTGGTTAATTAACCCAGTTAATATGGCGAAGTGATTCTCACAAAAATGATTAACCTTATTGAGCCACAGATCTAGGAAATGCCTAGGTGCGAATAAAACGTCACTGCTTCTTCCAGCCCAATGAGTCCACCTTTACTAAGCCTTTCCCCTATTAGTACTTTTAAGTCAACAGTGTTTATTGATGTCGCTTATGGCAGCATAATAAAATGTTTTTCATAGACACGCTTTCAGATAACTCCTGTTTACAACCAGTTAGAAAAGTATGATTGTTCGTTACTGCAAAAGCACAGATAGGGGGGGCCGCGCTATCAATAGCAATTACTGGACTAAAGACAATAAACGGTCTTATGCCCAACTTCGACGATACTCAAAAGTTTGGCCACTGACTTTATTTTCTCCGCATAAAAAGAACGGCCAACACAGCGTGAAATACAATGAAATTAAAAGGTGTCGATTAAACTGATTTGTTTTTGATGTTCACAGCCATCATATTTTCACCAGAGCCACTAACAGATACTCTATGTTGTCGAGTTCAGGTAGGTATTTTGCAATAGAGTCAAACACATGAAACTTGCCTTGTTCTCATTCTGTGTTGTCGGCAATAGCGGTTATGGGGTTAAACGTTCAGACGGAAAATTCGAGTGAAATAGAGGGGTAGGTGTAGGTTGTATATCAGCAAGGTTTGATTGACACGCCATCAATACACACCATCAATACACACAATATTGTAGCAACAACATTCATAACAACTCATCTACACTTTATTGGGTACTAACGTCACTACTGAGTTTATTTAAATAAGGTGTCAGCGATGATAAATTTTATGTTGGGTAATCATTAAAATTAATTGGCTTACTGGTTATATACAGCGTTTTTCACTATTAACTGTAACTTTTTGCTCCTAATTCAGGCTATTCACTTTTTTTAGCTATACCGAACCGCTATACTATGTCCCGCATTTGAAAGCGATATATATAGAAAGCAAAAGAGTATTGTCCTAAGTGGGGCAATTTGAAAATTATTTAAAGGAAAAAAATGACTCCTATTACTAAAACTTTTCAGTATGGTCAGCATACTGTTACTCTAGAAACGGGCGTAATTGCTCGTCAAGCCACCGCAGCTGTAATGGCAAGTATGGATGATACTTGTGTATTGGTTTCTGTTGTCGGTAAAAAGAATACTAAGCCTGGTCAAGACTTCTTCCCATTGACGGTTAACTATCAAGAAAAAACTTACGCAGCTGGTAAAATTCCAGGTGGTTTTTTCAAGCGTGAAGGCCGTCCATCTGAGTACGAAACATTAACGTCTCGTTTAATTGACCGTCCCATTCGTCCTTTATTCCCAAATGGGTTTATGAACGAAGTACAAATTATTATTACTGTTGTTTCAGCTAACCCTGAAATCCCTACTGATATTATCTCTCTAATCGGTGCGTCTGCCGCGCTTGCTATCTCTGGTATGCCTTTTAATGGTCCTATCGGTGCTGCGCGCGTGGGTTACACTGACGAGCAATATGTATTAAATACCCGCACTTCTGAACTTGAAGCTAGCCAGCTAGACTTAGTGGTTGCTGGTACTAAAAACGCAGTGTTAATGGTTGAATCTGAAGCCGATATATTATCTGAAGAAGTGATGCTTGGTGCGGTTATGTATGGTCACGAGCAATTACAAACTGTTATTGGTGCAGTCGCTGAGTTTGCTGCTGAGGTGAATACTCCTTCGTGGAATTGGCAAGGCGAACCAGAAAATACTTTGCTTAAAAACAAAGTAAAAGAATTAGCTGAAGCGGGTATGACAGAGGCCTATCAGGTGTCTGACAAGATGGAGCGTAAAGATGCAATTAACGCTTTGACTAGTCAAACAGTTGAAACCATTGTTGCTGGCGATGCAGACCAAGATGCGAAAGAAGTATCTGAAATGATGCACGCCCTAGAAAGCGATGTAGTACGTTCACGCATTCTTGCTGGTCAGCCGCGTATAGACGGTCGTGATCCTGCGATGATCCGTGCCCTTAACGTTGCTACTGGTTTGTTGCCACGTACTCACGGTTCTGCTTTGTTCACTCGTGGTGAAACGCAAGCAATCGTTGCTGCTACTTTAGGTACAGAGCGTGATGCACAGATGATTGACGGTCTTAGTGGTAAAACTGATAGCCGTTTCATGTTGCATTATAACTTCCCTCCATACTGTGTGGGCGAAACGGGTTTTGTAGGCTCCCCTAAGCGTCGCGAAATCGGCCATGGTCGTCTAGCTAAACGTGGTATTCAAGCGGTTATGCCGTCTGAACAAGATTTCCCCTATGTGGTACGTGTTGTTTCTGAAATCACTGAATCAAATGGTTCGTCTTCAATGGCCTCTGTTTGTGGTACGTCTTTAGCATTAATGGATGCGGGTGTGCCAATTAAAGCTTCTGTTGCGGGTATCGCTATGGGCTTAGTGAAAGATGACGAAAACTTTGTAGTTCTATCTGACATCTTGGGTGACGAAGATCACTTAGGTGACATGGACTTTAAAGTGGCCGGTACGACTGGTGGTATCACTGCACTACAAATGGATATCAAAATCGAAGGTATCACTCAAGAAATCATGCAGGTTGCTTTAAAACAAGCTAAAGAAGCGCGTTTGCATATTCTAGGCGTGATGGACCAAGCGATTGCTGGTCCTCGTGAAGAGATGTCTGAGTTCGCTCCGCGTATCTACAAAATGAAAGTGGATAAAGATAAAATCCGTGATGTCATTGGTAAAGGCGGCGCGATGATCCGTGCTATTACTGAAGCATCTGAATGTAATATCGAAATCGAAGATGACGGTACTGTTAAGATTTTTGCTACAGAGCTGGCTAAAGCGCAAATTGCTATTGCTAAGATTGAACAAGTCACTGCTGAAGTTGAGTCGGGTAAAACTTACTCTGGTAAAGTGACGCGTATTGTTGATTTTGGTGCCTTTGTTGAAATTTTACCTGGCAAAGAAGGCCTAGTGCATATTTCACAAATCGCACACGAACGTGTTAACAAGGTATCTGACTTCTTAGAAGAAGGCCAAGTGCTAGACGTTAAGGTTGTTGAAATTGACCGTCAGAACCGCATACGTTTAAGTATTAAAGATTTGACTGAAAAACCTGCTGCACCAGAAGCACCAGCAGAAGGTAATGAATAAATCATCTGATTTTTAATTGATGACCAAAAGGGAGCCTTGGCTCCCTTTTTTAATGCCCTCATTTTGATATCAGAATATCGCTTCTACGGTGATTGGTGATTATTGTCACCATTGAGTGATATAACGCAATAAATCATGTACTACATATCTCAACGTTCACCTCTATCTGTAACTTATTGATTTTATTGTTAATATTGTTGGCTTCATAATTTCAGTAGTTAAGGTGAAGCGCACAACTCATAATTATTTTCAGGAGAATCAAATAGACGATAAAACGAAAGTAATATTAACCAGTCTGGATACTTGGAAACGAAGTTTATTCATGGTGGTGTTTGCCATCATTTCAGGCATAGCAAAATTAATTGTAACCTTGGTAGCCGTTTTTCAAATTGTCACAGTGCTCTTTAAGGGGCAGGTTAATGAATCGGTGATCCCTTTTGGTCAAAATTTAAGTAGCTACATTTATCAAATCACTATTTTTTTAACTTTCAATACTGACGACATGCCGTTTCCGTTTATGGATTTTCCTAATGGCGCACCGCAATCAAACTTAAATGAAGGCGAAGGGGAATATATGGCTGCTTCTGAGATTACGTCAAAAAATGACGAAGAGATTATTGATGTCGCAGATGAGGAAATCAAGGATGAAATAGTCGCTTAACAAGGTGCGGGTGATGATCCCCTCAAAGCGTAAAAATGGGGCTAGTATAATTGAAGATTTAATACTGCTCCAAGCTGTTAATCACTTAGGATTTAATGTCTGCCGAAGATGTTCTAATGGAGCTCAATTCAACAGGTTATTACTTTTAAATCCTTTATAGTAAATTTCTTGTTTAGTCATATTCGTTGTAAGAAACGTCTGCTTTAAGTCGAGTTAGTTTGGCGGCGTTGTTTGATTTAATTTTTGTAAAATCATCTCTGGTTCAAAAATTCCATATTTTAACTTTAATTGCTGTATCACTTGGGGTTGTGAATGGATGAAATCGTTAATTTCGTCAATTAACCAAGCTTGCTTAATGGTTGATAATTTAAATTCCACCACTGATTTTGGTAATGTTGGGTCAAATTTAAAATTTTTAAATTCAGGATTGTTTTGTAGCTGGTACTGACTTACAAAATAATCGACTTCTGCGGCATCCACTCTGCCTAAAGCCAAAATTTGTAACTCTGCCAGCGGTGTGACGACCGGAAATAGGGTTATTTTTTTTGAGTCGATTAGGCTTCCCCAGCCTAACTGCGGGGTAAAGCCTAAGGGGATACTTAAACGCTTAATGGTGTTGATGTTTTTACCAAATCTCGATGACTTAACCATAGTGCCGCCTAAAGTACGCGCTATCGTATCGCTGTAATATTTACCTCGGGCAAACGTTTGAGTGTCGTTAAATAACGGGTTGTCGGGGTAAACGAAATCTATGGTGCCTTTTTCTAACTCCCTCTGTAACCTTAGAACGGGCATCGTATCATAAACGAATTGGTGTCCACTGAATTGGCTAAACTCTTCTAGAACAGCCCAGATGAATCCCTTATCGCTTTGTGATTGGAAATTATAATGTGGGTAATAATTAAAATTTTGTGAGGCAATAATATATTTTTCAGCCTGAATAGGCCCTTGCCAAAAACATAAAATTACAACTATCCATCTAGGCATAGAGGAGCCTTTTCTTCCTAACGAGGGTTAAGTTTACCTTAATTTGAAGTGATATGAGGCGTTAATTATTGATTAACTTAGTTCGGAATAAGGCATACCGTCTAACACTACAATTATCACGCCTGTTCGCTATACCTTCACAAGCTCGCTTCAAGCTCTAACTGAATCGGTAGGTTGATGACAATATGTGAATAGATACCAGTTAATCTTGAAGTATCCTTATACTTAACCAATCGCATCATATCCCCCCTAATTAAACGATTATTTGTTCTAAAATATGAGTCTCACTAGCATTTACAGTCAGGCTCTGGGTAATAGCCGTTTCCACACACAACATAGTCAGATAACTATCGTTTGTCATGTCGTTCATGCTGATGGATTTTTCCTGCCATGGGTTCCACACCACTATGCTGTCATGACCCGAAGATAGAATGTTAGTTTCTACTTGCTCATCAACAATGCTGAGGGTGCTTGGCTTTTCTAAATGTACTCTGTCTGTTTCCTTGTGGAATCGGTACGGCTTAGGCGTATCGAACAATCGATAATCGCGCGTTTTATCAGAATACTGCTCAGACAAACCCAACAACTCGCATTGCTTGATATTTGAAATTGCAAAATAACTATGTAGCGCACAATTAAAGGTTAAGGGTGCGTCACCTAGATTGGTAGTTCGTAATTGTATGTTTAACTGTTGTCCAACTCGAACCACTAGGGTGAGTTGCGCGTTACCTTCTAATCCATCGCCTGCGCTAGTTTGCGGTTTTAGGCTGATGGTTGTGCCGGTATCCGTTTCTTCAGTATTGAGGATGTCCCAAATTTGTGTGCGAACGTATCCATGAGCTGCTAAATCAGGGGTGGATTTATGCGCGCCAAACCACGGCCAGCAAACAGGTATGCCGCCACGGATCGCTTTGCTACTGTCGAATAAAGCATTTGGGCTTACCCATAAGCGCTCTCTGTTGTCATGTTTTGGTTTGAAACTCAAAATATGTCCCCCAAATAAAGAAATTTCAGCTGTGGCAAAGGCATTGTTTATGTGTAATAGCTGAATTTTGTCTCGCGTTACGATATCTATGGAATCAGTCAGTAGCATGTGGGTTCTCTATAAGGGGATCAAAAAAGGCGACTTATATAGACGCCTTTTTAACATATTTGAGTGGCAAAATTAAATCTCTGTCGAGTGTTAATTTGTCAAAATATTTATTTACTGATATGAGCTACCAAATCTAGTACTTTGTTTGAATAACCAATTTCGTTATCGTACCAAGATACTAATTTTACAAAGGTGTCGGTAAGTGCAATACCTGCAGTGGCATCAAAAATTGAAGTGCGCACATCGCCAATA
>Ga0209712_10003410_pt1 | contig 12895 bp, 11 predicted proteins | sample ArcOceMetagenome_FD_187443 | JGI IMG/M metagenome (GOLD analysis project Ga0209712, IMG submission 187443) | Marine eukaryotic phytoplankton communities from Arctic Ocean - Arctic Ocean - Greenland ARC118M Metagenome (SPAdes) (version 2) | ecosystem: Environmental > Aquatic > Marine > Oceanic...
TAGATAGTGGTGGGTGTACTTTAGAATGTATCAGTGAATAACAACATATATAAACAAATTATGTAGTTATTAATCAATTATTTTTTTCCTTTGCGTTTTTTTCGTGTTGTTTGTTTTTTTTTTTTTGATTTTATTTCCACATTATCAAATAATCTATCAAATAATTCATCGCTAATTACCCCGTCTTGCTCATGACGATTATCTGAATTTTCAATATGATTAATGGCGACATCTTTCACAATAAAAATAGGAATTCCTAAATCATTAAATCGCGTATTATACTGACTAGTATCTCCATACAATTCTTGGTATTTATTGACCATGTTATCGGTTATACGTTTTTTTGTTGGTAAAATGCACCGTTCATTTACGTCGTGAATAGGATAGTTGTTGATAGAAAACATATATATTACTTATTGTTTTTATAACTACGTTTTAAATCATTTGTAAGTTTTATTTCGCGTTTTTGTTTTAAATAATCGATAACATAGTCAACTTGTGTTGGATCGTTCATAATCTTCCCTAAATGTTCTTCTAGAAATGAGAATGTTAATGGTGAATATTCTTTTTTTTCGTGAACTTTTAAATCACCATCGTGAATTAATATCTTACGGTTTTTGTTACCAGATTTGTCTAATTGATCGCAAATTTTATGTGAAATATTACTTTTTTCTTCACGTAATATTTTTGTTTTCTCGTTAATCATTTTTATTTGCGTATCGATAGTAACCCATCTTCTAACATTTTGTGTAAAGTCGTCTTTAATTGCGATTTGATTGTCCATTTATATTTAACGTATAAATGAAAGAGATTAAACAGACGTTGAAATATAAAAATTACCTAAATTATTCAACAATCTTACTAACAATATAAGATTAGTCAAAATAATAAAGGTTAACACTGTGATATAAATACATATAAACATTAAATATGGAAACATTTCATTGTAAATACTGTTACGTACTGGTTCGACAATCGAATATAAATCCTGTTTTATTTCTTCACTTTTAACAAAGTCAATTATACTATCTTTTATCGATTTCATATTATAATAAGAGTGATAAACAAAAAAATAAACAAAAACGCGTAATTTAAACTTCTAAAAATTATCAATAATTACATATACATCCGGTTATGACGAATGTAATTTACGATATAAATGAAGATTTTGACTTTAAAAATTTATCTTTAAATCCTCCTACGGTTGTAGCAGGAGGGAATTATTTTATAAAATATTCAATGAATGGGTCTCCGTTATATATACAACCACCTGAGTGTAAAACGCGCGGAAATATATCAAAATCATCAAAAAAAGTCTATTGTGACCTAATGTTTTCACAAGATAACAGTAAGCTTATTCAATGGATGGAAGATTTAGAAACTCAAACTTGTAAAATGATTTACGACAAACGGGAAGATTGGTTCGATAGTGAGATGGATTTAGCAGATATTGAAAATTATTTTGCTTCACCTATTAAAAGTTATAAATCTGGTAAGTTTTATTTAACTCGAGCATCTATACCAAATCGTTTAGGTAAAGTAAGTTTGAAGATTTACAATGAGAATAAAGAAGAAGTCTCAATTGATACAATTATAGACAATACATCAGTAATGTCTATTTTAGAGATACAAGGAGTTAAATGTTCAGCCAGAAGTTTTCAAATTGAGATGGAAATAAAGCAATTAATGACTATAAAGCAAGTCAATTTGTTTAATGACTGTTTAATAAATAATAACAAAACAAAATTTATTCATCGATCTCACGACGTTTTAGAAACAGTCTCAATAACTGATGATAAAAAGGAAGCTGAATATTTAGAAGAAACTTCAATGGAAGAACCAGAAGAAGCAATTGTCGAAAAAGCTTTAGACGAAACCCCGAAAATTGAAAATGATGATATATTTGTCGCAACAGAAACAAATGATTTAGATGATTTAGAATTTAATGTAGATTTAGAAATATTAGATCGATCAAAAGCATTCACTATAAAGCCACATAATGATATTTATTATGAACGATATCGTGAAGCGCAAAAAAGAGCCCGTATCGCAAAGAATTTAGCACTACAAGCATATTTAGAGGCTAAAGAAATTAAGAATAAATATCATTTGGATGATATCGATAGCGACGATGACGATTTCTTCAATACAGATGACGCAGAATTTCAAGGTTCAGTTGCATAATATTTAGTAAAATATTAATGCTTTCCATAAAAAATTTATCCACCGTAATATATAAACGGAAAATGTTGAAAACTTTGTCTAATTACTTAAAGTCCGATATGGGTAAATGGATTTTTGTTGCTGTTGTTGTAGCAATAGTCGCATATTCTCTTATGAATTATTCAACCAGTAAAGGATTGGTTCTTGATGCTATGTCTACTGGTTCTGTAATGCCACTTGATGAGTCTTCCATGACTTCTGGTGTCCAACGCGCTAAGCCTGCTAGTTACGATAAACCCGAACCTTCTGTAATCGCCGCTTCTACTAGCGGTAACAGTGATTATCAACACTCCGATACAGCAAGTCCTGATGATTTGCTTCCCACTGATAAAAATAGTGAATTTGCTAACTTAAACCCTGTAAACAGTGGTAAAGTTGATTTACCTGATATGTTACAAGCCGGAAGCTTGATTGGGGTAGATACCATTGGTCAGACTTTAAAGAACGCCAACATGCAGCTTCGTTCTGATCCCGTAATCAAGAAAGAGCAAGTTGGACCCTGGAATTTCAGTTCTTTTGAACCAGACCTTGGACGTGTTCCTCTTGAATTAGGTTGTGGTGAACAATAATTTTATCATTTAATTGTTAATTAATATTCTTATTTAATTAAGAATATTACTTATATTTAGTTAATATATATGAATACAACCGATTTTTATATTTATACAGTAATATTGGGAATACTAGGTATATGTTGTTATATGTATTTCACGTCAGATGAATTTCAATTAAAATGTATTGTATCCACCGTAGATGGTAACAAATATTGTGTAAGAGAACGGGCGCGTTTACAAGAAGCTGCTGATATGTTGGCCAAAGTAAATGGTAAATGCAAATCTTTAGTTGATTATGTGGATGATAAATACGGCGATAAGGACAATGTTAAACGTCTAGTGAAAGGGTATAATCCTAAGAAAATTTCGGAAACTTTGCCAACAAGTGAATTTACTGCATACAGTGAGAATAAAGGAGAGAAGTTGGCGTTTTGTTTGAATAAGAAAAAAAAAGACGAATCAAATATGATTGATGAACATACATTGATGTTTGTAGCGATACACGAATTATCACACATTGCTACCAAATCCATTGGTCATAAAAAAGAATTTTGGGATAATTTCAAATTTTTATTAGAAAATGCGAAAGAAGCGGGAATTCACAGTCCAAGTGATTATAAAAAAAAACCGGTTGAATATTGTGGTATGGATATTAAGGACAATCCGTATTATGATAATTAATTTAGCAACTATATATATATAAATGAGTGTTGATAAATTAAAAAAAGAATTAAATGGTTTGAAGGCGTTTGATATGAAAGCCTACCAAGAACTATCTGTGTTATTGTCCACGAAAATTATTCCAACTGACGCTACCGATGATCAATTAATTAAAGAATTTAAAAATATTAATTTTGATAATTCAATGTTTAAAGATGCGTTTAATCGTTTACCGCAGGAAGTTCAAACCGGATTATTACATTTAATTGCTAGTTTGTATTTTCAGTCAAAGTCAAACGGACAAACAGGCGGTGATAATGACGTCATTGAATTGCCTGATAGAAAACCGAATACTTATTTAACTAAGAATTTAGTTTATTCGGTGCTTGGTTTATTTTTTGGTTTATTCCTTTTATTCACTGCTAAAAATATGGCTACTTCTTTGGGAGCAGACTATGGACTAGAAATAACTTTCGCTGGTTTTGTTGGATCGTTTTTAAACCCTCTTTCTAGTGCAACAAGTACATTTCAAGCAATTGTAAATTCTCTATTGGAACGAACACAGGGGGAAGTAGCATATCAAATAGAACGTGTATGCGGCGCAGCTGGTGGTGGTTGGGTAAGCAACATATTAACCATTTTACAAGGACCTGGACAAAAATTTGACTGTGCATTAGATGTTGGGAATAAAATTATGGGTTCAGAATTAGCATTACATCAAAAACTAATTGCTAATAATATAAGTAGTATAACAAACCTTGTTAGGGCCGGTTATGGTATGGTTGGTCTATCTGGTGGAAATATAGCATTAATAGTTGATGGTCCGGATGGAAAAATTACCAGGTTTATAAGCAATATACCAGGTGGTAAAATAGCATTAACATTATTAGGAGCCAGCGATACAAATGAACAATTAGCTATTAAAAATAGTGGAGGAAAAAGAAGAGCCAATAAGACAAGAAAAGGTAGAAAATCCAAGAAGGCAAGAAAGGGTAGAAAATCCAAGAAGGCAAGAAAAGCATAATTTCTTTGTACACGTACTATTTTTTTATACAATTTAAATTGTATAAAAACATCATTTCAATATATATAGATTATAATGGAAGAAGATTTAAGTATAAAAGTAAAAAAAACATCGACTTATATAATTCCGAAAGAGGATATTTACAAAATACACGTATTGAATGATGAAGGTAATGTACAGTATGTATTTGTATTTTGTGCAGGACTTCGTTCATCAAAAGATGAAACCGTAATCTTTAGCGAAATTGAAATTGCGTATTATAAACGCCATGATGTAGAAATTATTTACTCTAATAAATTAATACATGCAGATGATACAATCCGTGATATCAAACATAAAATCGTATCCGAAATATTAGACTTTCATAAAAAAGTAAACACCAATGACTATTTACTATCAGTTGAAGAAGTCTATATGTTTGGTCTTTCAAAAAAGGATTTAGATATGATTAAAGTGTATCAAGAAATTACGGAAAATGATACCAAAAAATTAACAAAAGAAAAATTCTTTCAATACGCCACAAATATATCTAGCGACCCTTATGTATTGGATAAAAAAGACGGTGAAAAGGGTGGTCTATATAGTGATATATTTTCATATGAACAATGGATAGGACTTACCGATTCAGGAGTAAAAGAATTATATGTACCAATTGGTATGGAATTTCAAAACAGTTACGATTTCTTGTTTCCTACAAATCCTTTTAAAAATCAGTTATGGACAGAAACAATACGTTATAAAAGTGAACCAAAAAACCCATTGTTAACCTTGGACAAATCGATATTGCTTGATTATACAAAAGATACAGATATAATTGTCTGTCTAGCAAAATCTGCATTTAAATACGCAGAAACACACGATATAAATACCGAATATTTATCTGGATTATATTTTCCTTTCCTGTTTAAATCTGGTTTAACGACATCATCGTTATTATTGGAATCTTCTATGAAACTATCAGATGAAACTAAACAATATAATACATCAAAAATTATTCGAAAGCATAATATTACACAAATTTATCGTGAAATTTATTGGAATGCTGACGAGAAATTACCATATACAGAGAAGGGTATAAAACATTTTTCCATTACAATAAAGTCATTTAATTCTATTACAAATTTCCCATTGGATTTGTTGTTTCGAAATTTACATGCTACTGAAATCATTCCTTTTATCAAATATAATCCGGGTTCTCGCCGCGAAAATATGTATCGTCTATTTTCAGATAATATATCAAATGACGGGAAAAAAATCCCCTCTATGGACGAAACAAATATTATGCGTCTATCGCGTGAAATAGGTAAATCAAAACAGGTTTCTTTATATGTTAAGGACAAAATCGGGTTTATTGTTAATATTAATGCTAATTCTGAAATTGAGGTTCTTGGACACTTACAAAAACTATTAACGGTTTCTCAATTAAATGAAGAGATAGCGACATTAATAAACCCCGTGTTAACCCAACTTAATGTGATATTACAACCATCGGGTTATAAAGTTAGCCGGTACACGGATATTGAAGACGATAATATTATCAATATACGGTTAACATATCAATCAGTCTTACCTATTGATAATAAAATGAATTTGCAAAAGCAACTCGATTATATTAACCCAATATTTGATGTGTTAAGTACAGATGTGTCCAAGGGTGCTAACATGCGATTTAAACGTATTACAAATTACAAGGAAATGAACGCTCAGAATGCTTATATTCGAGAAATATATGATAGAACTGGTAATACAGATGAGGTAATTCAGGGTTTAATTGATAATTTTGATTTAGAACAAGATGCGGCTGTATTGTTATTTGCCGAATTTCGTTCTCAGTTTCAATTATTAAAACAAAAAATAGCCGAAAATCCCGGTTTTAAAACCCTTTTTCAAATGAAACCATTGAAAAGTGAATTATTGGTCGAAGTTATTGATGTTAATTCTGTTCATTATATTCGCGAGATAGAATTATACATTGATGCTATTTTACGCATGTCACAAAAACCAAAAACAACGAATATTAGTGCGAGTAAATTAAAATTGTTTAAATCAAAGGATAAATCTACATCAGATGTAGAGGATAAAATAGAGACGGTTATTGTTCCACAAGAACAAACTATAGAATTATATAAGCCATTAGTGTTTGCTCCTGAAAATAAAGAAGAAGATGATGAAGAAGAAATAGAGGATGTCCAAGAAGGGGTTGGTATAGAATTCGACGATGCAGACTATTATCAGGATTATGCAGATGATGCGGTTGACGAGGAAGGAGGTTTGGATAGTGACGAAGAAGATTTTTTCGGAGGTGAAAATAAAGAACAACCTGGAGGAGGTATAAATTTCGATGATGCTGACTATTATATCGGTGGTTCTGATGGTGAAAACGACGAAGATTTTCACGGAGGTGAAAATACACCAGAAGAAGAAAAATACAAAGCAAATATTGACGGAATGTCTATTAAAAATCCTACTCCTTTTTTTAAGCGAATGCGGGAATTAGATCCTACCCTTTATGTTACGGAAGAATCTAGCAAATTTCCACTATATTCAAAGGCTTGTCCATCGGGTGATAGAAGACAACCTATTGTTTTAACTGATGCAGAAAAAAAGAAGATTGATGAGACAAATCCAGGAAGTTATGGTCGCGCCTTACATCATGGATCTTCAGAAGATAATAAGAATTGGTATATATGTCCAAGATACTGGTGTTTAAAAACAAATTCTAGTATTAGCGAAGAAGAGGTTAAAGCCGGGAAATGCGGTGGAATTATACCACGTGGAGCAGATAAAGTACCTCAAGGTGCATATGTATATGAGTTTAATAGTGCAAAACAACATATGAAGGACGGTAAATATGTTCAGCATGTTCCGGGATTATTAAAAAAGGATAAACATCCAGATGGAACTTGTATACCATGCTGCTTTGGTAAAGCTTGGGATTCAACTGATCAAGTAAAAAGACGCCAATCTTGTGGATTAGAAGAAGAAACAAAACAAGGAGATGTTAAATCGAAAAAATCGAAAAAAAATGAAAATCAACACGTAACGAATAAAACGTTTTCATACGTAATTAGCTCCGTATCTTATCCTTTACCTCAGTCAAGATGGGGTTTCTTACCATTAGCTCTACAAATTTTCTTTAAAATGGATTCTAATTTAGCGGTAGACCCAAAGAATAGCTCTTTAATTAGAGGTGGTGAAAAATGTATATTGCGATATGGTGTTGAGAAATCAGAAAACCAATCATTTCTTGCGTGTTTAGCTCATTTTTATGCATATAAACAAGGTTTATCTGAAACACCTACAATAGAAGAAATGCGTAAAATTTTCGCATCATCGATAGACATAGATATGTTTGTTCGTTATCATAATGGTAATTTAGTATCATCATTTAGATCGAAACGGTTAACAAAAGAACCAGATATAGGCCCTCACGAAGATAGCGATTTTTATAAAACCATATCACTTGACGACGAAACACAGGTCGAATATTTACACCATACAGTGACTGCTTATAATAATTTTATAGCATTTATAGAAAACAAAGAATCTATAATTGACCATACATATATTTGGGACTTTTTTTGCGGAAGAAACAAAAAACTATTAAAAGACGGTATGAACCTTATTATATTACAGATGACTGATCAAGATATAACTGAAAGAGTGCAATTAATATGTCCTTCAAATGCATATTCTAAAGTAGAATATGACGAAACAAAAGAAACGGTTATCTTATTAAAACAAGACAAATTTTATGAACCCATTCATCTATATGAACAATACGAAAGTATTGTTGATATGAAAACGAATGATACTATTTATACATTAAAAAAAGGAGAAGAGTTATTTAATAATAAAATAATTACAAAAGACGGTACAACGGCATATAAAGTAAAATCTGGACAAATAAAAAAAAATGAAGTAATATTTAAAAAAGCGTTTATTGAGGCATCGGCATTAAATGAGATACGTTCTGTATTAAAATTAATCAAAGATACAAAAAATACATATTGTCGACCTTTGCCTAGTTTACCTAAGAAATATAAGTTTGAACATAATATTCCCATAACGGAACTTGTACGCGTTTTAAAGAATTTTCACTATAAAATCAGTGCACAAGTAATGAATTACAGAAACAAAGCAATCGGAGTTATGGTGAATAAAGAAGAAGATCAATCCTTATTGTTTGTCCCTTGTTTTCCATCTGCAATGGTGAAAAATATTCCTTCAAAGTTTATGGATGACGACGACTTATGGTTAGATTATAGAACTACGCGTGATAGATTACAAGGGTTATCAAAAGATACCGGCGGTAAAATACTAAGTAAGCCAAAAGTAAAAATAATAGAAGACGGTTTAGTAATTGGCTTTTTAACAGAAACAAATCAATTTGTTCAAATTAATCCTCCTACACAACCGATTGATAAAGACTTAATCTCTGAAGTAAAACACTATAGTAATAAATACAATGATGGCGATAAACATAAAAGCGCGGAAAAAATACTTACTACTACTACCACAAGTATTTCAGGAGAACGTATAAGTGTAATACGCAATATTAATTTAGAAACACAATTCTACAATATTTTTAGAACTATTATTAGAATGCATTTAAATCAATTTGAATTTCGTCAAATACGAAAAGAAATATTAGCAACAATAGATGATCCCCATTATTCATATAGAGGCAAGTTGAAAGATATTGAGAAAGAATTAAGACTATTGTTACAAAACAAAATAGATTTCAAAGAAATTGATGAGAAAGATTTACAACAAATTGAACGCGTTGTATTATGCAGTGATGATGGAAATTGTTTAAATGAAACCTCAGACAAGCCATCATATTGTTTAATGAGTGATGATGGTAATTGTGTGTCTATTTTTCCAAAAAAACACCTGCTTAGTGGAAGTGATAATGAAAAAATATATTTTGGGCGTATGGCCGACGAATTGGTAAGATATAAAAGAAGTCGATTGTTTTTGTTTTATCCAAAAAATTACATGAATATAACCAATACCGATTTTTTTATCAATACAAATGAGCTATTTTTGCTGGAAACGCGATTAACCCGTGATTATTTTAGAAATATAATACCTTTTGGTAATAATGGTATAAATGAAATGATTACATTCGATGCAGCTCAACCAGATATGGAATATAGCGGAAGTATTCAAAACTATTCGAATAAAGTGTCGTTAAAAGAACAAGATGATTTTATTGATGAAAAGGGTACAATAAAAGGACTACCTGATTTTATTCTAGATTGCATTGAACATACAAAACCAAATGTGATAGGAAATCTAAAAGAAGGTTCTTGGAGAAAGATTTTTCCGAATACAGCAAAGGAACTTTTTTTTCATAAAACGGTTAATTGTAGTTTTATACCCATTATTTATATTATTCAATCTGTTTATTTATCGGTTATTTCTGTTCAAAATATTAAAACCGCTTTATGGAAAGGGTATAGTGATATATTTAAAAACGAATCAGCGGAAAAGTATGTTTATAGTATTTTAAGAAAACAGGGAAAATCAATGTTTATGGATAAAATAAAAAGGAAAAAAACCACTTTTGAAACAATTGTATTTAGTGACGAATATTATATTACTGATTTGGATTGGTGGGTGTTTAGCACGGCTGCCCAATTACCTGTAATATTATTCTCATCTACTTCATTAAAAACATTATCTCCTTCATTACAATGGATACGTATGGGTGGAAAATCTGTTGATCAAAAGCATTTTTTTGTTAGATCACCGTCTGAAGTAAAAACAAATGTTCCATCCAAATATCATATAATAGAAGACGGATATACCTTTAATCAATTACAAAGTGATGTCTTTACAAATGCGGCCAGAGGTGACTTACGATACACAAAAAATATGCAAACAATAAATGAGTTTTTGTCGAAATCAGTCATTGTGAAAAGATAAAAAATAGAGATATTGTATATATGGATTGGTTATTATTCCTTTATCTATTTAAGTTATTTATATTATTAACACCCGGCTCCTTGTTTAAATTACCTATTAAAAATAAATTATTGAATAGTATGATACACGGATTATTGCTAGTATTTATATTTCAATTGACTTATGGAATTGTAAATAAATCACAAATCGAAAATTTAGAAGTGCAAGGCAAAAATACAGGATCTTTAGTCAATATTATCAAATTAGTAACAGATAAAATAAAAAAACCAAATGATGAGGTTGAGATTAATATTATAAATGAAGTAATTCAAGTCACACCTGATATAGATGAACAATATAGTACAAATAATGGGTCTGTCGAAAATACAGTTTTTGCCCCGCCAGTGTAAATGATGCGAAAAATAAAATGATAAAATATATTATAATGAATATTGTTTTTATAATATATATTTTCGCATTATTTGTGATTACATCACCAAACGTGGTATTTAAAATATCTAATATAAAACTATTAAATTTAACCGTTTTACACGGATTATTATTTATATCTATTATTTATTTTACATTACATTTTATATTGCGTTATCGCGAAGGTGTGAATTATAATACGTCTTTAGATTTAGATACGGTATTAGAAACAGATAGTCCTGAAGCATCAAATGAGATAACGATACATAATACGTCTTTAGATTTAGATACGGAATTAGAAACAGATAGTCCTGAAGCATCAAGTGAGATAACGATACATAATAAAATTCTTGATTATACAAATTATACCAATAATTCAGAGAACAATGATCCTTTACCTGGGCCTATTCCAAAATAATTCGCAAATAAGGGGGTCATATAATTTTTATAGGTAAATAATATAAGATGGATTTTAAATTAATCATATATATATTCACATTATTTGTAATATGTAGCACAAATGTGTTTTACAAACGATCCGGTCCGTTACAAAACATTCTTTATAGTGCTATATTTTCTATTGTTTTTTATTTAACATATGATATTGTAAAAACAAAAAAGGAGTATTTTTGGTATGATATAGATATACCCCCACCACCTGTTTATGAACCTGAATTAGGAGTTATGTCCCCGGCCCCGGCCCCGGTCCCTATTCCTGAAACAGAGATTGATCCTGACCAACCAGAAGATCTTTACTTTATAAAACAAATGGGTATTGAATCACAAACAATCACACGTCTATATAAACAAAATTTCCCTATTTTATCAAATAATGAATTTATATTGAAATGTTATGAAATGTTAAAAGATGATAAAAATAAACAATCATTTATAGTTCATTATGATAACCCAGACAAACAACAAATAAATTATATCGTTTTTAAACAAAAATTAACTAACTGTAGGCCTCACGGCGGAAAAAACAACAGATATAGTGACTTGTTTTTATTAAAAACAGATAGAGACAAATTAAAATTAAGTCCCAAATTTAATACAAATGCAAATAAACAATTGCTACAAAATGTTGTCCATTGGAAGAATACAAGTTAAACGTCATTATTATAATATTATAACTTCATTATTATAATATTATAACCACATATTATAATAAGAAATGGAATTCAAGCTATTTATATTTATATTTGTAATATTTGTTATATGTTCACTAATTTTGTTGTTTAGGAAAGAAGGTATCATATGGTATAATAATTACAATGAAAATTTTACAGTTAAAGTGGATGGTGCGAATTATTTAAATAAACTATTCAATACATTTAGTAACGACGATAAACCTATAAAAATTAATGTTAATAATCATACAATAGAAAGGGGTTCAAACGAAAATATTCTTATTGATTTACCAGTCGAAACATCAGATATGAAAGTAGGAGACGCATATGAGAAAGCCGCTATTGAGAAGGCTGCTATTGAGAAAGCCGCTATTGAGAAGGCTGCTGCTGAGAAGGCTGCTGCTGAGAAGGTTGCTGCTGAGAAGGTTGCTGCTTATAAGGTTGCTGCTGAGAAGGTTGCTGCTGCTGAGAAGGTTGCTGCTGAGAAGGCTGCCGCTTACAAGGCTGCTGCCGAGAAGGCTGCTAAGGCTGCTTCTGATAAGGTTTCTGCTGAGAAGGTTGCCGCTGCTGAGAAGGCCGCTGCTGAGACAGCCGCTGCATATAAGGCTGCTGCTGAGAAGGTTGCTGCGGAGAAGGCCGCTGCGGAGAAGGCCGCTGCTGAGAAGGCCGCTGCTGAGAAGGCCGCTGCTGAGAAGGCCGCTGCTGAGAAGGCCGCTGCTGAGAAGGCCGCTGCTGAGAAGGCCGCCGCGGAGAAAGCTGCTGCTGAGAAAGCTGCTGCTGATAAGGCTGCTGCTGATAAGGCTGCCGCTGATAAGGCTGCTGCTGATAAGGCTGCTGCTGAGAAAGCTGCTGCTGAGAAGGCTGCCGCTGATAAGGCTGCTTATGATACAGTCCCAACGAAACCAGGCTGTTATATATATAGTGAATCCGGTTGTCCAAACAATAAAGGTTTTAACACTCAT
>Ga0209712_10003411_pt1 | contig 12893 bp, 10 predicted proteins | sample ArcOceMetagenome_FD_187443 | JGI IMG/M metagenome (GOLD analysis project Ga0209712, IMG submission 187443) | Marine eukaryotic phytoplankton communities from Arctic Ocean - Arctic Ocean - Greenland ARC118M Metagenome (SPAdes) (version 2) | ecosystem: Environmental > Aquatic > Marine > Oceanic...
AACCTTGGAAGCCCGCATCGCGAGTTACAAAATCAGTCTCACTGTTAATTTCCACAACCTGTCCGTAGCCATTCTCAGTTTTCACTGCAACCAGACCTTCAGCTGCTGTACGACCAGCTTTTTTCGCTGCTTTCATGCCGCTGGACTTGCGTAGCTCTTCAATTGCTTTATCAATATCACCATCAGACTCAGCCAGTGCGCGCTTGCACTCCATCATGCCAAGACCGGTGCGATCGCGAAGCTCTTTTACCAAAGACGCCGTTACCTGTGCCATTGTATTCCTCTCTAAATCATAAAATTAGTTTTTAAAAAAGGGGGCTCTAGCCCCCTTTTATGCTGCATGTAATAGTTTGTGACTATTACTCAGCAGCAGCTTCCTTAGACGCTGGCGCTGCTGGAGCTTCTGGAGCTGCTTCAACCGCTGGAGCTGCTTCTGGAGCCGCCTCAACTGCAGGAGCTGCTTCAGCTGCTGGTGCAGCTTCTTCAACAAACTCGTCTTTGCTAGACACTTTCGCTGACTGCGCTTTGCCTTCAAGTACAGCATTGGCAATAGAGGCAGCGTAGAGCTTAATAGCGCGGATTGAGTCATCGTTACCGGGAATCACGTAGTCGACGCCATCAGGATTGCTGTTGGTATCAACAATACCGACAACTGGGATACCCAGCTTATTGGCTTCGTTGATAGCAATGCGCTCGTGATCAACATCGATAACGAAAAGGATGTCGGGCAAGCCGTTCATATCCTTGATACCACCGATTGAATTTTCCAGCTTGTCCTTCATGCGCGTGCGCATCAGAACTTCTTTCTTGGTCAGGCGCTCAAAGGTGCCATTGGCTTCCTGAGTTTCCAATTCACGGAAACGACGGATAGAAGCACGAATAGTCTTGTAGTTGGTCAACATACCACCCAACCAGCGATGGCTGACATAAGGCATGCCACAACGCTCTGCTTCTTCTTTGAGGATTTTTTGTGCAGCACGCTTGGTGCCAACAAATAGAATTTGATTGCCCTTGGCAGCTTCTTTACGCAGAACTTCAAGTGCTTCATTGAAGGCTGGTACAGTTTGCTCAAGGTTAATAACATGAACTTTGTTACGTGAGCCGAATATAAACTTGCTCATCTTGGGATTCCAGAAGCGGGTTTGGTGACCGAAGTGAACACCAGCCTGCAACATATCGCGCATACTTACAGAAGACATAATTTTTCCTTTTGGGGGTTAAGCCTCCACGTACCCCAGTAGATCAACCATTCAAGCTAATATTTCGCTTTTAGGCACCCAGATCACTGTGTCGGAACGTGTGTGTCGTTTAAAAAAAGTTTAGTTACATTAACGCCTGCTGAGACATCTCACCAGACGGCGCGCTTTATACCATATTGATTGATCTAATTAAAGAAAAAAAGCTCAGCAAAGTAGCTGACCGGCCACATCAACAGCGCAGCCTCTGGCTCGCTTTTAGACAGGAGTTTACCAAGACCAGACCATAGGTATAGCAAGTGAGATAGATAGCAGGATGAATAGTTTACGTATAAGGCCCAAAGGCACTCCCCGAATGGGACTTTGATGCGTACAATACCCACACTCTACATAGATGAAGGCCAAACATGACCATACAACTAAGATCGGCGGACGATATCGCCAAGATGCGCGTTGCAGGACGCTTAGCTGCCGAAGTTCTCGAACTGATTGGACAATATGTAGTGCCCGGTGTGAGCACCGAAGAGCTGGATAAGATCTGTCACGACCATATAGTTGATGTGCAAAAAGCCATTCCCGCCTGCCTCGGCTATCGCGGTTTTCCAAAATCTGTCTGCACCTCAGTTAATCAGGTGGTTTGCCACGGCATCCCATCAGACAAAAAGATTCTCAAGAACGGCGACATCATCAATATTGATGTCACTGTTATTAAAGAAGGCTGGTACGGCGATACTAGTAAGATGTACGTAGTCGGCGAGGTTGCCCCACATGCCCAGCGCTTGATCGATATCTCTCAAGAGTGCCTCTACAAAGCCATCGACATGGTCAAACCTGGCGTTCGTCTCGGCGATATAGGTCATGTGATTCAAACCCACGCCGAAGCTAACTACTATTCAGTGGTCCGTGACTACTGCGGTCACGGCATTGGCATGGAGTTCCACGAAGAGCCACAGGTGCTGCACTACGGCAAGCCCGACACCGGACTAGTTCTCGAGGAAGGCATGACCTTCACCATCGAGCCTATGGTCAATGCTGGCAAGTACAGCACCAAGATCAAATCTGATGGCTGGACCGTTGAAACTCGCGACGGCCGACTCTCGTCCCAGTGGGAACATACCATGGTCGTCACTAGTACTGGTGTTGAAGTCCTTACCGCCCGCAATGAAGAACCCTACAAGAAAAAATAACCATGCATCCAAAAACTTACCTAGTGCCGATTTTCTTTGATGAGAAACGCTTTGTCATGGATATCGAAAATGGCGACCCCATTGACGTATTTCGCGGCGCGTTAGGCTTCGCCAGCAATCATTTCAACAAGCGTTTTAATGAAGGTGAAAATGTTCACCAACTGGTTAATGAACGCGCCCATTTTGCTGACCTGATTCTGCGCCATGCCTGGAATCGCTTTGAGTGGGATGCTGATATCAGCCTGATCGCCGTGGGCGGCTATGGTCGCGGCGAACTGCACCCGCACTCGGATATAGACCTGCTCATTCTAATGAAGCGGGATAAACCCAGCCGCTACCGTCAAAGCATCGAACAATTTCTGACCTTTCTCTGGGATATCCAACTTAAGATCGGTCACAGCACCCGCAGTATTTCCCAGTGCGTCGACGAAGCCAAGGGCGATATTACAGTGGCCACCAATCTGATGGAGACCCGTCTCCTCTCCGGTGGCAAAGAACTGCTCGACAAGCTCAAGACCAAAACTGGGCCAAACAAGATATGGGCCTCAGAAAAGTTTTATCACGGCAAAATCGACGAGCAAAAAGCCCGTCACCGCAAGCATGGCGATACCGAGTACAACCTTGAACCCAATATCAAAGAAGCTCCAGGTGGCCTCAGAGATATCCAAGTATTTAACTGGACCGCTAAGCGTCATTTCCAAGTGCACCGCCGCTCGCTATTAATTGCCGAAGGCTTTTTGTCTGAGGAAGAGTACGCCACTGTGCGCAGAGACGAAGAGTTCCTGTGGAAAGTTCGCTATGGATTGCACCTGATAACCGATCGCCCGGAAGAGCGCCTATTGTTTGATTATCAGCGCAAACTGGCGGTGATGTTCGGCTATGAGGACAGCCCCGAGCGACTGGGTGTTGAAAAGTTTATGCAGCGCTACTACCAGGTTGTAATGTCCATCCGCGAGCTCAATGAAGTGCTCTTGGAATATCTCGACGAAGCCATTTACCGCAAGAACAAAGTCAAAGTGGTCACGCCAATCAATGCGCGCTTTGTGATTCGCGACAACGATCTGGATACCACTGACGAATCAGTCTTTATCGACGATCCCTCCGCCCTGCTCGAGCTGTTTGCGATCATGGGTGAAAACGACAGCATCGAAGGCATCCGTGCATCCACCATCCGTCAGATTCGTTTGCATCGCGGTCTGATCAATGACGAATTCCGTGCAGACCCAGAAAACCGTGCGCTGTTTATGCGCATACTCAAAGCGCCCTACAAGCTGTCAAATCAGCTCCAGCGCATGAATCGCTTTGGCATTTTGGGTGGCTACCTGCCTGAATTCGGCAAGATTGTCGGCCAGATGCAACACGACCTTTTTCATATTTATCCAGTTGATGTGCACACATTAGAAGTAGTGCGCAACGTCCGTCGCCTAACCATGCCTGAAGTCGCCGCCAAATTTCCTGTGGCCTCGCATATCTATAAAAACTTCAGCCGCCGCGAACTGATTGTTATAGCCGCTCTGTATCACGATATCGCCAAAGGACGCGGTGGCGATCACTCGCTGCTGGGCTCTGCTGATATAGAGCATTTTGCCGAGCGCCATGGTCTGCAACCCCAAGAGATCGGCCTGCTTAAATGGCTGGTGGAAAATCATCTGCTGATGTCGACCATCTCCCAGCGTGAAGATACCTCAGATCCAGAGGTGATCCATAAGTTTGCCACCCATGTGGGCGACCAAATGCATTTGGATTATCTCTATGTGCTAACCGTTGCCGATATCAACGCCACCAACCCGCGTCTCTGGACCGAGTGGAAAGGCTCATTGATGCACAATCTCTATTTTGAGACCAAGCGCGCCTTGCAACTGGGAACTGTCAGTCCTACCAGTAGAGATGCCTGGGTCCGCGAGGCCAAAGATGCAGCCCTGCGTGCCCTGCTGGCAGACAATATCGACAGTGAGCAGGCAATCAATGTGTGGCGCGATGTAGATGAAGATTTCTTTTTGCGTGAAAGCGCCGAAGATGTGGCCGAATTTACTAAAGCCATTCTCTCCAGTCAGGTGCCCAAAAAAGCGGTCATTCTGATCAAAGACGTGGGTGTAGAAATACCCGTGGCGACGCAGATTTTTGTCCACTGTAAGGACCGTGACAATAACTTCTCGATTATTGCCGCCGCCCTAGACCGGCTCAATCTCAATATCCACGATGCTCGCCTGCACACCACCAGCGATGGCAGTGCTTTCGATGTCTTCTATGTGCTCGATGAAGAAGATCAGCCTATAGGCAAAGACGCGCTCCGCTGTGAAAAAATTCTCAAAAGTCTAGAGCAAGCCATTTCAAACCCCACAGAAATCTGCACGGATAGCAGCCAGCGCACACCGCGACAGTTGAAGAACTTCGCCCTAAAGACCAGCGCTTCTCTGCGTCAGGATATTGAAACCAACAGCTCGATACTTGAAATAATTACACCCGACCGACCTGGACTGCTGGCCCATCTAACCCAGATATTTGTGCGCTTTGAACTGCGTGTACTCAACGCCAAGATTTCAACACTGGGAGAACGAGTTGAAGATATTTTTTATCTTACCGATAACAACTTTGAGCCACTCAGCGACGACCAGTTGAGTGCCGCCCTGACCAAAGCGATCTCCACTGAACTGGATCAGCGCAACGAAGAAGAAGGTCAGGAATATAAACTGCGCAAGATGAAAGTGTGGAACTGAGCCGCTTAAAAACTACCTGAAATACGGCGGCCAAAAACAAAAGGCACAAACAATAGAGTCCGGTAATATCGACCAAGAGTAAACAATGAATCCAAAATTAGATTTACTACACCCCTACCCCTTTGAGCGCCTCAAGGCATTAATGGCGGGCACAGTTCCACCCGCCCATCTATCGCCCATCGCCCTCTCTATTGGCGAGCCCAAGCATCAGTCGCCGGCCTTTGTGAAGCAGGCGCTGATCGACAACATTGATCAGATAGCCATCTACCCGACAACCAAAGGTGGGCTGCCACTGCGTCAGGCCATAGCGGATTGGTGCACGGCACGCTTTAAGTTGCCCCACAGCAGCATGGACCCAGAGCAGAATGTACTGCCAGTCACAGGCACTCGGGAAGCGCTATTTGCCTTTACCCAAGCCGTGATCGATACCAGCGCACATGAACCGCTAGTGGTCTCACCCAACCCGTTCTACCAAATTTATGAAGGAGCCGCCCTGCTGGCTGGCGCCGAGCTGCATTTTTTAGACTGCACCTTAGACAATGGCTTTATTCCCGACCTGAGTGCCGTTGCCCCCGAAGTCTGGGAGCGCTGCCAGCTGTTGCAGATCTGCACACCGGGCAACCCCACCGGCGCAGTAATGAGCATCGAGCAATTGCAGCAAGCGATTGTGTTGGCTGATCAGTACGACTTTATTATTGCCAGTGATGAATGCTACTCAGAAGTCTATCTTGACGAGCAGAACCCGCCACCCGGTATTTTAGAAGCCTGCGTGGCAATGGGCCGCAACGACTTCAGCCGCTGCGTAGCGTTTCACAGTCTCTCGAAACGCTCTAACCTACCCGGCCTACGCTCCGGATTTGTCGCCGGTGATGCGACCCTATTGAGTGACTTTTTACGCTTTCGTACCTATCACGGCTGCGCTATGTCTATGGCCACTCAGGCGGCTTCAGCAGCAGCCTGGAGTGATGAAACCCACGTCATCGACAACCGCCGTCAATACCGCGAAAAGTTTGCCGCAGTCACCGAGATTCTCAAGGATGTACTCACCTTCCCCGAGCCTACGGCAAGCTTTTACCTGTGGCCGGAAACGCCCATTGATGACACCGAATTTGCCGCCGGTCTATTTGCCCAGCAAAATGTCACACTGCTGCCCGGACGCTATTTGTCCCGAGATACTGACGCTGGCAATCCAGGAAAAGGACGAGTGCGAATGGCACTGGTAGCTGAAACTGAGGTTTGTATAGAAGCTGCTCTGCGTATTAAACAATATGTGCAGAGCCTAGCGGACTGATAATCTAAACGTTCTAAGGGACTAGAAATGTTAAAACAACAGCGCGCCGACTACATACTCGAAAAGCTCAAAGAGACCTATCCAGAAACCCCCATACCTCTGGACCACAAAAACAACTTTGAGCTTTTAGTCGCCGTTCTACTTAGCGCTCAGTGCACTGATATCCGCGTCAACCTGGTTACACCTGCGCTGTTTGCCCTAGCGGACAATCCCTTTGACATGCAGCATGTGCCGCTCGACAGCATCTATAAAATCGTCCGCCCCTGTGGCTTAGCACCGCAAAAATCAAGCGCCATTTCCGTGCTTTCAAAGATGCTTGTAGAGCAGTATGACGGCATAGTCCCGGATGACTGGAAGGCATTGGAATCACTGCCGGGAGTCGGCCATAAAACCGCTGGCGTAGTGATGTCCCAGGGCTTTGGCCATCCGGCATTTCCTGTGGACACCCATATCCATAGACTGGCGCAACGTTGGGGACTCACCAAAGGCAAGAGCGTCACCCAGACAGAACGGGATTTAAAGAAACTTTTCCCCAAGGAAAGCTGGAATGCCCTGCATCTGCAGATTATCTTTTATGGCCGTGAATTTTGCAGCGCCAGAGGCTGCGATGGTCGCGTCTGTGAGATTTGTAACACCTGCTATCCGAACCGTAAAAATCCCTTTGTTGCTCATAAGCCTTAAGGCATTAATCTAATGCCCAAAGACCCACAGCGGCATAAGCACGGTAAGGTCGCCACTGCTCAGCACTGGCCAGCAAGGCTTTTGCACTCTCAGCCTTAGACGAGCGAATTAGGCCCACATCGGTCTCCGGAAAAGCATCCTCATCCATCCCCAGACGAATCGCCAAATAGCCGCAGGTCCAGGGGCCAATGCCGCGTAATTTAATCAAGGTATCTCTTAGCTCAGGCCAGGGCATTGACAGATCCAACTCACCCTCGGCGATGGCAGTTGCCAAAGTGACTAATGCTGTCACTCGCGCCCCGGGCATACCCATATCAGTCAAGTCAGCAGCAATCACCGCCTCAGGGGTCAACTTCCCGCAGCGTTCTATTAGTCGACGCATAATGGTATTGGCCGCCGCAACGGTAACCTGCTGACCAATTATGGTGCGCAGGCAAAGTTCAAAGGGTTCCCAGCAACCCAGAGGCCTAAAGCCCATCGTCTTAGACAATGCCGGGAGATGGGGCAGTAGTTGCTGGTAAATTATTTTAGTGCAGAGTTGTGGCCGAAATATCCGTGATACCCGAATAACCACATCATCGAGCCGATCCTCGGGCAGATCGGATTCAATCTGTAACAGACACCTCGCCTCATCATAAGTCACTCTGACTAAGCCATCTTGGTAAACCCGCTGATAGTGATTGTCCTCAACAGATTCAAACTCAGGCACCAGACGAAACGACAGATAATGCAGCAGCTGCTGCCAGGGAAAAGGTTGCACCACCTGTAACTCAATCATCAACAAGCGCTCTGCGCTCCAATTTAAACAGCGCTCTGCGTTCCAGATCTATCAGCGATCGCTTCCGCGTCAAACCCCACTTATAGCCTGCCAGACTGCCATCACCGCGAATTACCCGATGGCAGGGAATGGTGATAGCGATTTTATTATTTGCACAGGCACTGGCCACAGCGCGAACGGCTTTGGGTTTGCCTATGCCAATGGCCACCTCGGTGTAGGACTGCAAAGTGCCAGAGGGAATGCTCACCAAATAGTCCCAGACCATGCATTGAAAAGCGGTACCGCGAATATCCATGGGCAGACCCAATACCCGCGTCCTGCCCTGTAAAAATTCATTGAGCTGAGCAACCCATTGATCAAATAGAGATTGAGATTCAAGCGGCATAGGCTGAAAACTGGCCTTGGGATACTCCAATGCAAGCTGAGCCAGTAACTTGTCCTCGGCATCGTCAAACTGTAAAAAACAGATACCACGATCGGTGGCACCAATCATCACCCGACCTAGACTAGTCTCTGCAGCGGCGTAAGAGATCAGCTCGCCAGCGCCTCCCTTGCGGTAGGTACTTGGGGTCATGCCCATGTGAGTGTCGATTTTTTCATAGAGTCGCGAACTCGATTCGTAGCCGGAGGCATACATTGTATGGGTGATATTAGTCTCTTTTTTTAAATCGTTTTTCAAATCGCTTTTGAACAGTCTTAGACGGCAGGCATCTTGATATTTTTTCGGTGACATACCCAGGGCAAGTTTAAACCTTCGCTGAAAATGGCTTGGGCTCATCGCTGCTTGTTCAGCCAATACAGCCAGGGTTAGCGGCTGCTGATAATGGGCCTCAATATAGCGACAGATCTCATGCATTAGGTTCTCTGTGGCATTTAGATCTGCGTCTGGCCGACAACGCTTACAGGCCCGCAGACCATCGCTATGAGCCGCTTCTTGAGCAATATAAAAACGCGTATTCTTACGCAGCGGGGTTCGTGAAGCACAGGAAGGCCGACAGTAAATACCGGTGCTTAAAACCCCGTAAAAGAACTGGCCATCACAGCTGACATCTCGATTTACCACAGCTTGCCAGTATTGATCTAATTGCTTGTCCATAAACTTTATCCTGACACTTATTGAGGCAAATAACTATTCCCCATCACCAAACCCTTAACACTCCGTTTCTTGCGATCAATTAAACCCACAATAGGATTTTTTGAAAGCCGCTTTTTTGCTATGCTGCAGGGCCAGAAAACACAAGGAGTTTGCTGCATTGGTTACCGTCTACGGGATTAAAAACTGCGACACCATCAAAAAGGCCCGCAACTGGCTGAGCGACAATGGCATTGAATACCGCTTTCATGATTTTCGCGCTGACGGCATAGACGCCGCCACCATCGAGCAGTGGATTGCTCAGGCTGGCTGGGAAACAGTGCTCAACCGCCGTGGCACCACCTGGCGCAAGCTCGACCCGAGTATTCAAGAGGCAACCACCAGTGACAATGTGGCGGCCCTGCTGGTGGAACATCCGGCGATGATCAAACGCCCCGTATTAGACGTAGAGGGTGTAATCAATATTGGCTTTAAAGCCGAGCAATACCAAACAATATTTAATTAATCCGTCAAATCAACAAAAGAGAATTAGCATGAGTAATTTGTACAGTTTCGCCATTGGCGTTGGTAGCAAAAATTCTAAAGGCGAATGGCTGGAGGTGTTTTACCCACAGCCACTGCTGAATCCAGAGCAAACTCTAAGAGATATTTTCGCCGTGACCCTGGGATTGACCGATGGGGATATGGAACCCAGTGCCGAGCAATTAGCTGCACTGCAATCTGCACTCAAGCAAAATGGTTACTCTGATATGGCTGACAGCGTTGCCTCACTGGCCGCCTCAAGCCGTCCTGTTGTGGCCACAGCCTTCGCTGAAAACACTCCGCCAACTTCAGTGCCTCAGGGCTACCTGAAACTGCACCTGCTGTCTCACCGACTGGTTAAGCCACATGGCACAGACCTCACCGGTATCTTCGGTGTATTGAAGAACTGCGCCTGGACCAGTGTTGGCGCTATCGATATCGAAGAGCTGCCAGCCCGTCAGTTAGAAGCGCGTCTTGCTGGCCAGCCAATATCTGTCGACTGTGTGGACAAGTTCCCCAAGATGGTCGATTACGTGGTTCCCAGTGGTCTGCGTATTGCCGACACTTCACGCGTTCGTCTTGGCGCCTATGTGGGCGAAGGCACTACTGTGATGCACGAAGGCTTTATCAACTTTAACGCCGGTACCGAAGGTCCGAATATGATTGAAGGTCGTGTTTCCGCTGGTGTATTCTGCGGCGCTGGATCCGATATCGGCGGCGGCGCATCGATCATGGGCACCCTTTCTGGCGGTGGCAGCATGGTTATTTCAGTAGGTGAAAAATGTCTACTCGGCGCCAACGCAGGTCTCGGTATTCCTCTGGGTGATCGCTGCACCATTGAAGCCGGCCTCTATGTTACTGCGGGCACCATCGTCACCATGCTCGACGACCAAAAGCAGGCCAGCGGCAAGATGAAAGCCCGCGACCTAGCGGGTAAAAGCGATCTATTATTTAGACGTAACTCGGTCAGTGGTGCGGTTGAGTGCCTCACTAACAAGAGCGCAGTTGAACTTAACGCAGCGCTTCACGCTTAAAGGGGCTACTTGTTTAGTTCTCCATTGAGTTCTCCATTGAGTTCTCCATCAAGTTCTCCATCAAGTTCTCAAAAGCGTTATTAAAATCAGCACAAAAAAAATGGCGGGGAGTTTTGCTCCTCGCCATTTTTTTTTAATACTCTTTAATGGAATGCTTAGTAATTCCTCAGGTCTGATTAAGCACCCAAAATACTCTGTCCACAGACTCTCACCACATTGCCATTAATACCCGCGGCCTGAGGGCTGACAAAAAAGCCAATCACCTCTGCCACATCAATCGGTAAACCGCCCTGCCCCAACGAAGAAAGTCGCCGACCCATCTGGCGAGTGACAAAGGGAATGGCCGCGGTCATCTGGGTTTCAATAAAGCCCGGCGCTACCGCATTAATCGTTATACCGCGGGAGGCACAAGACTCGGCAGAAGTCTCGACCATGCCAATCACCGCCGATTTAGAGAAGGCATAATTGGTCTGCCCAACATTGCCGGCAATACCACTGATCGAGGCCACACCGACAATCTTGCCGCCATTATCGAGAAGTTGTGTTTCCAGCAGCGCCGCGTTAATCCGTTGCACACTGCCCAGATTGACCTGCATCAGCATATTCCACTGGTGGTCAGTCATACGCGATAACATTTTGTCTCTGGTGACACCGGCATTGTGAATAATGCCATGCAGTGACGAAGTCTGAGCGGAGCAAAAGTCTCGCAGAGTCGTTGCCGCGCCCTCGCCAGTAATATCCAGAGGCAGCGCCAATCCCCCCAATCGCTCCATCGCTTCAGTAAGTTCTTTTTCCGCCTGGGGCACATCCACACCGATAACAGTGGCGCCATCTCGAGTCAGCACCTCGGCAATGGCCAAGCCAATACCCCGCGCTGCGCCGGTGACGACAAGCATCTTGCCCTCTAATGGCCGCTGCCAATCAGCCTCCATAGCCGCAACGGGCGTGGTCGCCGTCAATATCTGTGCATTCATAAAGGCCGAGCCAGCGGAGAGCAGAAAACGAATAGGGGCCTCTATAGCCGCGTCACCGCCCTTTTCGACCATCAGTAAATTAGCCGTCGAACCATTGCGACCGATCTCTTTCGCCAGTGATTTAATAAAACCATGCAGGCCTCGCTGCACAGCACCCTGCTCGGAATTAGGGGCAGCGCTGGGCTTTAAACCGATAACAATGACTCGACCACAGGATGGCAGTGACTTTACCTGTCGGTGAAAAAATTCATAGAGCTCTGCGCTTTGCTCTGCAGTGGCAATACCCGATGCGTCATAAATAAGGTGGCGTTTCTCTGTGACAAGAGGATCACTAATCTGCAGGGAGGTGCCCTGCAAAAAGGATTTAATTTGGTCCGAGAATAGCGCACCCAAGCTAGCCCCTAAAAGAACCTGCCCGCTCAAATTATGCGCTTGCTTCGGGTCCTCACGCACCAGGGCAACAGGCTCTGGGAGTCCCATGGCGGAAAAGAGCTTTTTCCCTAGCGCCGAGTTGGCAAGTTCCAAATAGGTATCAGACATTGTTGTTTCCCTGCATTAAAAGTGAATAGTGCCATTCTACTCACAACCTGAGTAATGGAATTGACCACAATGACAGTATTTTGGATTATTAGAGTCATTGGCTTATGGCGTTTAATCACCTATTCTGGTGCCATTGATCATTGAAGCACCACCTATTACCTTCTAATAACTAAATCACTGGAAAGACATTATGACCGAGATTCGCAAAGTAGCCATTGTCGGCGGAAGCAGAATTCCCTTTGTTCGCAGTAACACTGCCTATAGCGACGCCAGTAATATGGATATGCTCACCGCCGCTTTAAAAGGTCTTGTGCAGCGTTTTGATTTAGAAGGTGAACGTCTTGGGGAAGTCGCCGCCGGCGCCGTAATGAAACATTCTAGGGATTTTAATTTGGCGCGAGAAGCCACCTTAGACTCAGGTCTGTCTCTGCAAACTCCAGCCTATGATGTGCAGCAAGCCTGTGGCACCGGTCTTGAAGCCGCTATCTTGGTGGGCAACAAAATTGCTCTGGGACAAATTGACTCCGGTATTGCCGGTGGTACAGATACCGCGAGCGATGCACCCATAGCCCTCAATGAAAAATACCGCAAAATGGTACTGCGCCTAAACCGCGCCAAAACCCTAGGTCAGCGCTTAAAAGTCATGGCAAGTATTAGACCCAGCTTTATGGTGCCTGCCATACCCGCCAATGCCGAGCCGCGCACTGGAATGTCTATGGGCCAGCACTGTGAGCTTATGGTCAAGGAATGGAAAGTTAGCCGTGAAGACCAGGACCAACTAACCTTTAACAGCCACCAGAACCTTATTGCAGCCTACGACCGCGGATTTTTCGATGATCTTATAAAGCCGTTTAACGGTGTCAGCCGCGATGGCATTATG
>Ga0209712_10003412_pt1 | contig 12892 bp, 8 predicted proteins | sample ArcOceMetagenome_FD_187443 | JGI IMG/M metagenome (GOLD analysis project Ga0209712, IMG submission 187443) | Marine eukaryotic phytoplankton communities from Arctic Ocean - Arctic Ocean - Greenland ARC118M Metagenome (SPAdes) (version 2) | ecosystem: Environmental > Aquatic > Marine > Oceanic...
GCTTTTGATACAAAAGGGACGGTTCGTGCAGCACGAGGGTTTACTTCAATCAAATACACTTGACCATCTTTCACAGCAAATTGGGTATTCATCAAACCTATCACACCCAACTCCAACGCCATGGCTTTTACCTGCTGACGCATGACATCTTGAACTTCTGGGCTTAAAGAATAAGGAGGTAATGAACAGGCTGAGTCACCAGAGTGAACGCCGGCTTGTTCGATATGCTCCATGATGGCACCAATGACGACGTCTTTGCCGTCGCAAATAGCATCTACATCTACTTCGATAGCATCGTCTAAGAAACGGTCTAACAATACAGGTGAATCATTGGATACTTTTACTGCATTGTTTAAATACCGTTTAAGGTCGTTAATATCGTAAACAATTTCCATAGCACGGCCACCTAAAACATAAGAAGGGCGCACAACCAATGGAAATCCTATTTTGTCAGCAGCAACGATGGCTTGTTCCATATTTCTAACCGTCGCATTAGCTGGCTGCTTCAGATTAAGTTTATTCACCATTTTTTGGAAACGTTCGCGGTCTTCCGCTTTATCTATTGCATCTGGCGAAGTGCCAATGATGGGCACACCAGCGGCTTCTAATTCCCGTGCTAATTTAAGGGGGGTTTGCCCACCATATTGTACAATCACGCCTTTTGGCTTTTCGATACGTACAATTTCCAATACGTCTTCTAAAGTCACTGATTCGAAATACAAACGATCTGAGGTATCGTAATCGGTAGAAACAGTTTCTGGGTTACAGTTGACCATAATGGTTTCATAACCATCTTCACGCAATGCCAACGCTGCATGAACACAGCAATAATCAAATTCGATTCCCTGCCCTATTCGGTTTGGACCACCACCCAACACCATGATTTTATCATTGTCGGTTGGGTTAGCTTCACACTCTTCATCATAGGTGGAATACATATAAGCGGTATCAGAAGAGAATTCAGCCGCACAAGTATCGACCCGTTTGTAAACAGGATGAATATCAAAACCGCGACGAATATCACGCACATCCGACTCATCTACACCGGTTAATTCGGCAATTCTAGAATCAGCAAAACCTTTGCGTTTGAGTATTTTCATTAAGTCTTCGTCGATTGAAGATAAACCTGACTCGTGAATTTGTTGTTCAAGGATAATCAATTCTTCAATCTGCACCAAGTACCATCTGTCGATATTGGTTAATTCGAATATTTCATCCACCGACATGCCCATACGAATGGCATCAGCGATATACCAAATACGCTCAGCACCCGGCTCGCGCAATTCACGGATGATGGTGGTTTTTGCCTTTGGCGCAGTAATATCGATAATAGAATCTAGGCCATTAACACCTACCTCTAATCCCCTTAACGCTTTTTGTAATGATTCTTGTAGGTTACGACCAATGGCCATTACCTCACCCACAGATTTCATTTGTGTGGTTAAACGGTCATTGGCACCAGCAAATTTTTCAAAATTAAATCGCGGTATTTTTGTCACTACATAATCAATAGTCGGTTCGAACGAAGCTGGAGTTAAGCCCCCCGTGATATCATTAGCTAATTCATCCAAGGTGTAACCTATGGCTAATTTAGCCGCGACTTTCGCAATAGGGAAACCGGTTGCTTTTGATGCCAACGCAGAAGAACGAGATACCCTTGGATTCATCTCAATGACGACTAAACGGCCTGTTTCTGGATCCACACCAAATTGAACGTTTGAACCGCCAGTTTCCACACCAATTTCACGTAAAACCGCAATGGCAGCATTACGCATAATTTGAAATTCTTTATCCGTCAAGGTTTGTGCTGGAGCCACGGTAATAGAATCGCCAGTATGCACACCCATAGGATCAATGTTTTCGATGGTACAAACAATAATAACGTTGTCAGCTTTGTCTCTGACCACTTCCATTTCATATTCTTTCCAGCCAATTAATGACTCATCAATCAACAATTCGCTAGTAGGCGATAAGTCTAATCCCCGAAGACATATTTCTTCAAATTCTTGTTTGTTGTAGGCAATACCTCCGCCAGAACCGCCCATAGTAAAAGAGGGGCGAATAATACAAGGGAATCCAATGCGCGTACTAACGTCTAAAGCTTGCTCAATAGTATGTGCAATTTCTGCATGGGGACACGCTAGACCAATAGATTTCATGGCTTTATCAAAACGTTCACGGTCTTCAGCTTTATCTATTGCATCTGCCGTAGCACCAATCATTTCAACACCAAACTCTTCAAGCACACCATATTTGTTTAAATCAAGCGCACAGTTTAAAGCGGTTTGTCCACCCATAGTCGGCAATACTGCATCAGGACGTTCTTTCTCTATGATTTTCCTCACCACTTCCCAGTGGATAGGCTCAATGTAGGTAGCATCAGCCATTTCAGGATCTGTCATGATAGTGGCTGGATTTGAGTTAACCAAGATCACGCGGTAACCTTCCTCGCGCAACGCTTTACAGGCTTGTGCGCCTGAATAGTCGAATTCACAAGCCTGGCCTATTACAATTGGGCCAGCGCCTAATATCAAGATGCTTTTTATGTCGGTACGTTTTGGCATGTCACTAATTACTCTACTAATTCTTGTACTTTAAAAGATGCGTTTTTTAGATGATGCAGACTTTATTGGCTCTGCTGCATCAAATCTATAAAATGATCAAACACTAATTTCGACGCTGCATCAAATCTATAAAATGATCGAATAACGGTGCTGCATCATTTGGCCCTGGGCTTGCTTCTGGATGCCCTTGAAAACTAAAAGCAGGTTTGTCTGTACGATGAATACCTTGTAAAGATTTATCAAATAATGACACATGGGTCACCTCTAAAGTATCTGGTAAATTACTTTCATCTACCGCAAAACCATGGTTTTGACTGGTGATCATCACTCGCTCACCTTTAATATCCTTAACAGGATGGTTAGCACCATGATGACCAAACTTCATTTTTTCTGTTTTTGCACCACTGGCTATCGCAAGAAGTTGATGACCTAAACAAATTCCAAAAATTGGAATGTTGGTATCTAACAGCTGCTTAATGGCGGAAATGGCGTAACCACATGGTTCAGGATCGCCCGGTCCGTTTGACAAAAACACCCCATCGGGTTTTAACGCGAGAACTTCTTCAGCAGTCGTTTTGGCAGGCACTACTGTGAGTTTACAGCCACGGTCGGCTAACATGCGTAAAATATTGCGTTTCACACCAAAATCATAGGCAACGACATGAAAAGCAGGGTTATCTATAGTGGTTTGGTATCCCTCACCTAACACCCAACTCCCTTCAGACCATTGATAAGCTTCAGAACAAGTTACTTCTTTAGCTAAATCCATGCCTTTTAGACCTGCAAAAGCCTGTGCTTTAGCTAAGGCTAGGGATTCATCTAATGGGGTATTATCAAGGGTATTGCTGGCAATGATGCAACCATTTTGCGCACCTTTGTCGCGTAAAATCCGAGTTAACCTGCGAGTATCAATGTCCGCAATCCCAAGAATATTATTTTCTTCTAAGTATTCAGACAAGCTCTGTTCACTACGAAAATTACTCACAAGAAGAGGCAAGTCGCGGATAATTAGGCCTTTGGCCCAAATTTTATGTGATTCACAGTCTTCAGAATTTATACCCGTATTACCAATATGTGGGTAAGTGAGGGTGACAATTTGTTCTGCATAAGAAGGGTCAGTAAGAATTTCCTGATAACCTGTCATAGAGGTATTAAACACTACCTCGCCCACCGACACACCAGAAGCACCAATAGCAGTACCTTTAAAGATAGAACCATCTTCAAGTACTAAAAGGGCAGAATTAGCCAAATCAACCTCCAGGTTAGTTAATAAAAGATTTTAACCTAGGACTCCAACTTTTCAGACAAATTAGCAGAGCCCATAGATATTCACATAAACAATTGATTTAAATAAATATTTAGTCAATTTTCACATTATGAAAAGTAAAATATGAACGACTTCACTAAATTTTGGCAAATCCGGAATATTATACATACAAGGTTGATTCAGGTCTATTCACAATTAAAAAAATGTATAAATAAGCGTTTAATTATACTTTTAATACATAAGGGCTAAAAACAGCTATTCACAAATTATTGAATACTGTTATTTGAAACCTAAAACGTCTTCCATGTCGTATAAACCTGCTGGTTTACCGATGATCCAACTTGCCGCTTTGACGGCTCCTTTGGCAAACGTTAATCGACTTGATGCCTTGTGAGTAATTTCTAACCTTTCACCTATATCGGCAAATAATGCAGTGTGTTCGCCTACAACATCGCCTGCCCTTACGGTAGAAAAACCTATAGTTTGCTGATCTCGCTCACCTGTTTCACCTTCTCGGCCGTACACTGCACACTTAGACAAATCCCGACCAATTTCATCGGCAATCGCCTGCCCAATCGCCATAGCGGTGCCCGAAGGAGCATCTTTTTTAAATCGGTGATGAGCTTCCAGAATCTCAATGTCAGCAGAGCCTGCCATCACCGCAGCCGCTTTTCTGACTAAATTCAGCATCAGGTTTACCCCCACACTATAGTTAGCAGCAAAAACAATAGGAATATGTTTGGCAGCAGAATCTAACGTAGCCTTTTGTTGAGTATTTAATCCCGTTGTGCCGATTATAATAGGTTTATTGTGTGCTACACAAAAAGCCAAATTTTCAGTAAGTGCATCAGGTAGGGTGAAATCAATCAGTACCTCTATATTTTTAATATTTGAATGCAAATTATCGCAAATCAACAAGCCCTTTTTACCTATCCCTGCAAGTTCACCTACATCAACTCCTACAAAAGAAGAACTGGCTCTGACGGCAGCGGCAGTCAAATTGTCATCCGCACTTTGATCGATGGCATCAATCAAGATTCTTCCCATGCGGCCATTGGCACCAAAAATAGCAATGTTACTCATAGTGATACAAACATGTTTTATTAATAAATTATGGTTAGAGTGTGCCTGAATTATGTAATTGATGCAGTAACGTCAAAGGTAACTTTTTTGTATAACTAACCTCACCTTCGCATAAGGGCCCCGAACCAATAAAGCACTTACATGTAAAGTCAGATAGAATAAATATATGAAATCACAAAGTTCTTCATCGTTAACACTTTTTTTTGGAATGCCATGCTAGAAAACAATTTCACTAACCCAACCATCTCTATTGGACAATTACCGACAATATTGACCCTAGATACACAATCACTATCTGAACAATATGCACCGTTAAATCGTTTCATTAATTTAGCCTTTATCCTGTTTGTTTGTGTGCTTGGCATGGTGCTGTATTTTCAGACTTTTTTCGGTTTACCAACAGGGTTACTCAATTCATTACCTTTCTTCATTTGGATTGCCGCTGTATTAGGCTTTTTGTTTACATGGTTAAGTTATGCACGCGATCTAGTCAAATCCTATAGCCTTAGAGCATTAGATTTACATTATACAAGTGGCCTATTTTTTCGGAAGGTGGTCAGTCAGCCTATTACCCGCATTCAACATATTGAACTAAAACGGGGTCCTATCGAACGAAAAGTAGGTTTGGCCACTTTGCAAGTATTCAGTGCAGGAGGTGAGATGCACACCTTCCAAATCCCTGGTTTACCTGTAGAAACAGCCCAACAACTTCGGCAATATATATTGCAGCATAAAGATGTGATTAAACATGGATAAACTGCCTTCTTCATCTGCCACTGATAGCTCAAATCCTGCACAGACATCAGAAACCATTGACGATTGGCAAGTTTTATCGCCTATTGCTATTTTATATTTTACGGCAAGCATATTTAAACATCTATTTGGCAATCTGATCTATCTGATCCCAGCATTAGCGGTCAGTTATAAGAGTATAATCGAGCATCCTTTTATATGGTTACCCCTGATTTTAGTAGCGTTTTCATTGTTAACACTTTTCGCCTTTGTCAGCTTTAAAGTGTATCGCTACCGATTAACAACCGACAATATCGAAATACGTTCTGGAATATTCAGTAAGAAATATTTAAACCTGCCGTTTTCTCGTGTGCAAAATGTCAAAATAGAACAACCTATTTATTATCGTTTAACAGGACATGCATGTTTGCAGTTGGATACCGCAGGCTCAGGTAAAAACGAAGCAAAACTAGTAGCAATCAAATTAGATTTTGCCCAGCAGCTAAAAAAACGTATTCAGAGTCAAGTTCAAAATAATACAGAAGATACCAATCAAGAAAACACTCCCACTAATTCTAAAGAACAGCTTGGTCATTCACAAGACAGTACATCGACCATAGAAACGATGCTTAATACAAGAAAGTTATCTGACTTAGTGATCCATGGCATTACCAGTAATAGAGTTTGGATTTTACTGGGAGGACTTGCCCCATTTTATGACAATATTTTCGACACAGTTGGTGACTGGTTAACAACCTTAGGAATTGATTTAACAGAACTATTTAGCCTACAAACACATTCGCTACTCGAAGTGGTTTTGTATGCATTATCACTGACTATGTTAGTCATGTTTGTGTTGGTAGGCTTTTCTGTAATAGGTGCGATTATAAGCTTTTACGGTTACACCCTCAGTAAACTGGATGATAAATACATTAGGCGCAGTGGACTGTTCACTAAACATGAAGTCAGTATGGGTTTAAGTCGTTTGCAAATGATAATACAAAAACAAGACTGGCTAGACGTGCTACTTCAGCGCATTAACTTGCAGTTTGAACAAAGCAATTCCTTTGGTAAAAATCACAATTTGTCGGCGACCAGCAGTAAAATTATTGTGCCATCCATCAAACCTCATGAATGCCAAGCACTAATAGACGATGCCTACCCTAACAATGCCCTAGAGGCATTAGTCTACAACAACGGGTTTGAATCCATTAGCAAACGTTTTATTTTACGAAATATCTTATTTATCTTTATGCCTTTATGGTTGATAACAATGATACCTGCAGTCATGGATGGAAAGTTTATGATATCAACTTTCATTTGTGCGTTATTTTTATGCCTCTGTGGTCTAGTTGTTTTACGTTGGAAACGATGGGGAGTTGCACGAGATCAAAATTTTGTGTACCTGAGGAAAGGGCTAATTGGTATCGACTATTATTGCTTCCCTACCTATAAATTGCAGCAAACCCAATTTAAACAAAATTTACTTATGAAAAAGCGACAATTGGCTACTGTGAAATTTGTGCTGGCATCCGGCTCACTTAAAGTGCCTATGATTACTGAAAAGTTAGCCTATCAATTGATCGACGAAGGCCTCTATAAAGTGGAGTCCGTCCACAAATCTTGGATGTGATGCGTCACAGCAAATCATCAAATTTTACGGCTTAGAATTTACACTAGCAGATATTTACACCAAGCCCTGTTTCCTTTAGGTCGTTACTAGTGAAATGATTACGCCAACTGTCTCTTGGTTCTAACAGGGTAAGATGAATCTGGTTGCCGCGTCGCAAAGCTAAGTGTGTTTACCCTCTAATAACATGTGCATACATCTTGCACCGTGATACTCCCGGTTCAAAAAGGAGCACCACAGAAAATTGACCAGAAAATCAGATGGGGGTCATTTTAGATTGATGAAAACTCAAAAAAAGTATTACAACTTCATTTGATCAAGATCAATACCGTCCCTCTTCGAATGGTTTAAAAATTCAGCACTTGCCGTGGTAACAATATATGAAGACAAGTAGAAACCTAAACATTCATTAAGTATTTAAGAGGATTAACATCATGACAAATGTTTCCGTCACCAAACAGCCAAACGATGGGAAAGGCAAGAGTATTGCCCCCTTAAGCTCGCACTTCCCTAATATTGATGATTTTTTTGATAAATTTACCAACCATTGGCCATTTATGCGGCCAACCCTTGGCAATATGGAATCGACTGAGCTCAGTCTACACCCAAAAGTTGATATTATTGAAGACGATAAGTCCTATAAGTTATCAGCGGAGTTACCAGGCCTTGAACTGGACGATATCAACCTTGACTTATCGGATGGGATCTTGACGTTAAGTGGTGAAAAGAAAACCCAGAAGGAAGAACACAAGGAAGGTAATTATCATATGATGGAGCGCAGCTATGGTTATTTCAAGCGAAGTTTCTCACTGCCAAAAAGTGTTGAAGAAGATAAAATCAAGGCCGTATTTAAAAAAGGAGTATTGGATATTACTATGCCAAAATCCGAAAAAGCCCAACAGCTTCAGCGTAAAATTTCAATTAATGAGTAACAAGTATATTGTCTACAAAAAAGTAAGTTAACACCTATACTTTTACAGATATAAGCGTCATATTTTGACGTTTATATCTGTTTGATTAAGCCGATATTATACGCTTTAAACTAGTGGGCATTGTGTTTCCTTTGCTTTCGCCTATATAACAGGCTAAAGAGTGAAGCGAAATTTTACGGCTTCTATTTTACGGCTTCTATAAGTCCTACTTTTCATTCTTCTTAGCTGTACGATGCAGTTATGAAACCATTTACAACTACGGATAAAAACGATAAAAATCCATATCCAAGCTGATACCTAAATAATCTTCGTGCTGTATTCAACTCTGTTCGTAGCTCTATATTATTAATGCTTTTGATTAATTTAGCTGCCCATAATTTATTAAGAAAATTAATGTTGTTTCCCATTTGAAAGGCACTTTTATATTTCGCATCAAAAATCATCAGATCATGTTGAATACTTATAGATTGGATTTTTTTAAGGGTTTGATTGAACAAAAATTTATAATAAAGCGCAATCAGAACAAGAATTATAAATATTAAAGCAGCCACAATTCACCTGTTCAGTTATCACCCTAATCATGGGCTAAAATAGCAAGGCATGAGCCTAAGCGTTTGAGTATGCAATCTATTGGTTTGTTATATGACTATTGATATCAAACACGCATAACCAATGGGATAAGCTAATGGTTTCTTTTACACAACTAAATCTTAAATTACCACCATTTGGCCTTCGCTTTCTTTCTTTCTACTCTTTTAGATATCGAGCAATTTTTTCGTTAACCCGACTTTTTTAATTAGTCGCTGGCCTTACAGGTTTAATCTGAAGCAGTTTGTAACGGAATAGTTCTAAATGACGTACTCGGAAACATAACTGCGGAACACCGTTACTATGTAAAATTTGTAATAATGGAATTTATTGTCGATATCAAGGTAAAAGCTATGGGTATCAAAATGAGCGAAAATAAAACTATTATTGAATAGTCTGGCCAATATTTCTCAGGCTTAGCTGCTTTACTCGTCATTGATTATTTTACATATAATGCCCAGGTAATGGGCAAAGCACGAAGCACTATTTAGCCGTTGATGGTGATGACTTAATACTTTGCTTTGCGGGCTAATTCAGACTCATATGTAGACAAAATAAACTGAGTGTTTGAAATCAGTAGGGGCAGAGCGTTTACCTTGTAAAATTGCGAATGGATGATTTCAATCTATCACGCTTTGATGTTGAACAATATCAGATTGAACTTTCACAAATCTAAATCAAGTTTTATTCTGTAGTTGAAGAAGGTAAAAAAGGAACATTAGGCAAGGAATGCGTATATTTCGCTTCTTTTTCTAACGCCTCTAAATCTTTGATAATCATTTGATTGCGCCTTTTATCAATAGTGCCTTGTTTTTTCCACTGCTGTAATTGTTGATTCACCACTTGTCTTACTGAACCCGTCATCCTAGCCAAGGTTTCATCAGTTAAGCCATTGACTAAATGATGTTGATGCTCTTCCTCTTTAGCGCCGGTATAAAACTTAATTTTATTAATATGCTCCAAAATAATACGGCTTAAACGTGTGGTGACATTATGCAAAACCAAACTGCTTGTCTGTTGTTCTTTTTCGCGCATCTTTTTGGCTAAATAAGGCATGAATTGTTGGTTAAAAGTAGGATAGGTCCATAACCAATTGCGCATTGTGGTGAGTTTAACTGAAAGTAATTTGACTGTGGTTAAAGGTGAAATAATCACATCATGAGGTTGGTCATCAAACAGCACCATTAAATCAAAACAATCGCCTGCATAAAACATATCTAAGGTGGCTTCTCGGCCGGTTTCAGGGTTAGATTGTTTGATTTCCAATTGCCCTGCCATCACCACAAAAAAACGTTTGGTTAATATGTCTGCATTTATATAATCGCCTTTGTGCCATTCATCGAGTTGAAACTCTTGTTGAAAATCTTCGATTGATTTTGCCGGTAAGTCAGCAAAAATATTCGCTTGTTTTACTAACACTAGGTTGGCTTGTTGAGGCACATGACTACCATATTGACGCATAAGTAAAATTACCTTAGCGGTAATGAAATGAGTAATTTTATTCTACTTAGTTATGTTTATTAAGCAAAAGCTAATCCATATTTTCTTCAGAACACGATGCTAATTTATTGGTTTTTTATTTTAAAAACTATTTCATTTGTTCTGTCATATTTGTGACAGAAGCATTTTTTAGCCCTACGTATGATTGCCCCACTAACCAAATAGCTAAGATTAAACCAAACGTATTATTGGGTTTATACAAGGTTGTTTATTCAGTCAAACTGCTTATTGGGTCACTGCCATTAAGCATTAGACGTTTATATTAAATGATAGGTGATTATTATGACTAAGATTATTGGAATTGATTTAGGTACAACAAACTCATGTGTAGCCGTTATGGAAAATGGTAAATCAAAAATCATTGAAAATGCAGAAGGTAGTCGCACGACTCCCTCGATTGTGGCTTATGCAAACAATGAAACCTTAGTGGGGCAACCAGCAAAAAGACAAGCAATTACCAACTCTAACAATACCTTATTTGCGATAAAGCGCTTAATTGGCCGCAAATTTGATGACAAAGAAGTACAAAAAGACATCAGGTTAGCCCCTTATAAAATTGTAAAAGCAGACAACGGTGATGCCTGGGTTGAAATCAATGGTAAAAAGTTGTCGCCACAAGAAGTGTCAGCACAAATACTACGTAAACTAAAAAAAGATGCTGAGGCTTATTTGGGTCATCCAGTAACAGAGGCGGTCATTACTGTACCTGCCTATTTCAATGATTCGCAGCGTCAAGCAACCAAAGATGCAGGTAAAATTGCTGGGCTGAACGTCAAGCGTATTATAAACGAGCCGACTGCGGCAGCCTTGGCGTATGGCGTTGACAAAAATAAAAAAGCCGACCAAAAAGTAGTCGTTTACGATTTAGGTGGTGGTACCTTTGATGTATCGATTATTGAAATCTCTAATGAAGGCGGTGAAAAACAATTTGAAGTATTAGCCACTAACGGCGATACCTTTTTAGGTGGTGAAGATTTCGATTTATGCCTAATTAACTACCTTGCAGATGAATTTAAAAAAGACAGTGGCATTGATGTACACCAAGATTCGTTAGCCTTACAGCGCATTAAAGAAGCGGCTGAAAAAGCGAAAATTGAATTGTCATCTACGATGCAAATTGAGGTGAATTTACCTTACATTACGGCTGATGCCAGTGGCCCTAAACACTTGAATGTAAAAGTAACCCGAGCTAAATTAGAATCATTAGTGAATGATTTGATTAAAAATACTATCACACCCTGCGAGCTAGCATTAAAAGATGCGGGTTTAAGCAAAGGGGATATCAGCGAAGTCATTTTGGTGGGTGGTCAAACACGTATGCCAAAAGTACAAGAAGCGGTTAAAACCTTCTTTGGAAAAGAGCCTCGTAAAGATGTCAACCCAGATGAAGCCGTAGCTATGGGAGCAGCGATTCAATCAGGTGTGTTATCAGGGGCAGTGAATGATGTGTTATTACTTGACGTCACACCATTGTCGCTGGGGATTGAAACCTTAGGTGGCATTATGACTAAGCTGATTGAAAAAAACACCACTATACCATCACGGGCATCGGAAACGTTTTCAACGGCCGAAGATAACCAAGCAGCGGTAACCGTGCATGTATTACAAGGCCAACGTGAAATGGCGACAGATAATAAATCATTAGGTCAATTTAACTTAACGGATATTAAGCAAGGCCCAAGAGGTTCGGTACAAGTGGAAGTCACCTTTGATATTGATGTGAATGGTATCTTAAAGGTATCAGCCAAAGACAAATCAACCGGCAAGGAACAAAGCATTGAAATTACCGCGTCAAGTGGTTTAACAGAAGATGAAATTAATCGTTTGGTTCAAGATGCAGAGCAGCACGCCACGCAAGACAAACTAAAGCGTGAGCTAGTTGAGAAACGTAATCAAGCAGATCAATTAATTCATACTGTTGAAACATCAATGACAAGCTTGACTGATACACAACAAACAGAGCTTAAAAATTTAATTGAGCAACTTAAAATGGCGGTTAATGGCGATGATAAAAACGCGATTGAAATGCGACAAAAAGCGTTACAAGATGCTTACAGTCATATCATGCAAGCTGAGCAATCACAGCAAAAAGCGCAATCTAAGGCAGGGCAGCATGAAAACACCGCGACAAGTGATAGTGCTAACGATGATGTGATTGATGCAGATTTTGAAGACGTCAGCAACGGTTAATCATTCAATGATTTATGTTTAAGCATACTGTTCTAATCTAGATGTTAACCCTCTTAATATTCATTATTAAGGGGGTTTTTATTGCTTAGTATCAAGCTCTTCATAGAAAAACATTTAGACTCACAAAGTTTTATTCCCTCAATCTAAACTATCATTTGATTATATCGTCTGAGGTGCAGTGGCTATGTAATCAACTTAAGGAAAGTAATGATACCTTTGTCTTGGAAAAAGCGCCCTGGTAGAAAATCGATAGTCATTTTGTTGTTTATCACTGTGCTGGCTGCAGTATTTTTTTTCCGACGCCCAATTGCCATTAACAGCATAGAATACCTTGCTGAACAACAGGGTTTGAATATTTCATGCCTAGATTTTTCAATGAATTGGCAACTTAACATCAAAGTTAAAC
>Ga0209712_10003415_pt1 | contig 12887 bp, 9 predicted proteins | sample ArcOceMetagenome_FD_187443 | JGI IMG/M metagenome (GOLD analysis project Ga0209712, IMG submission 187443) | Marine eukaryotic phytoplankton communities from Arctic Ocean - Arctic Ocean - Greenland ARC118M Metagenome (SPAdes) (version 2) | ecosystem: Environmental > Aquatic > Marine > Oceanic...
TGAGGATGGAATGAGAATCTCTGAGAGATCTCTCTCGCGACTGAAAGGGAACTGGGACTGAAATGTAAAACATTCATTTCCAAACTTCAGTCGAATCATAACCTATTCTTCCGTCACTGTTCATTTCAAATGAGACAATCGCAAAAATAGAAAAGGCGTTGAATGATTTTTTTACCACCCAGTTCGTGGACTCATATCCTATTTTCTACCAACCAGGTCCTACCCAACTGGGAGCTTGCTTGCTTGTGGTAGTTCCGTGGGCTATCAGGGGTCCTACTCGTGGTACCATCTCTTTTTCCCACCACCAATTGTTTGTCTCACTTTTTTGGCCAGTTTGGTTGGTTGTAACATTGATATTTCATCAAACCAAACGCTTGAAAATGCAGGGTGACGAAACGAGAGATCTGGAAATGACTAGTGATCATGAAGAAGGAGAGGAGGAACTCATGCCTTTCATGGACACCTTCTACTCCCTCGCTTCCAACGAGGCGGAAGAAAGAAGTTTCGCTGCGTCTTCCATGATCAAGTGTCTTTTCTACAAAAGTGACTGGGATCAGGATAGTATTGATGCAACCGTCAAAGATGGAAGCTATGCATTGACCAGACTTATGAATGGACTTTGTTCCGGGAGAGCTAGCGCGAGGCAGGGATTTGCCAGTTGTCTGTCAATATTTCTAAAGGTTTCGTTCAAAATGGGACCAGAGAATGAGAGCAAGAAGCACTGGATAGATTTGTTCATGGTAGATTCGAGAGCACATAGTGCTGGAGCCGAAGAATTCGTAAGGAATACACTAAAGGAGTGCACTAATTTTGAAGGTCCTGCAAAGGGTAAAAAGAATACCGGCAAGAAGAGTAGATCTGATGAAAGGGATTATAGATTTGGCAGGCTTTTCGGTATTCTTGGTATACTGAGGAGTGGCAGCCTTGTAGATGCAAGTGAAAAGGTAAGCAGAGGTTTCGATTTTGTTACTTTTATATTGGCCTAGACGATAACAGATACTGATAATTGTTTCATAGGTAATGGGAGATTATGTTACAGATTTGCTTCGTCTTTACGAGCATAAAAATTGGTTTAGAGAACCAGCGGTGCATGCATTGATGGAATTTTTTTCCAGTTTATCAAATCAAATTAATATAGATGCGTTCGGAAAGCTGGTACAAATATCTGTTTCGTCGTTCTTCAACTTTGAAAAGAAACCAAGCTGTCCTTGGTCAGTTGAAAAGATTGCATTGTATTTGCATTTACAGACAATTTACATGGACAAGAACGAATATGAAATGCCAAAGTGTCTCAAGACTCCACTCTTGACAGCGTCGAACTTCGATGAGGATATTGGAGGAGGTGCCATGAATTTAATGCTGCGCGATACGTCAGAGACTGTTTATCCAAAAGTTCATCTAGTGTGGAAGTCAATGTGGTCATATCTATCAGGAAAAGGCGATGGAAAGCAAAAGCTCAGAGGAGAACTTATTGTTGGAACAGACTCTGCCATAGATATTATTGAGGCCCTGGTTGATAAGGTCATTGTAGAGACTCTATTGGGAGAAGAGGTTGAAGGCGAGGGTTTTGTTAGTGCAACCCCGGGTCGACGTGCGCTGGGTCTATCATTGTTGCAGCAGCTGTTTGCGTTGAATCTCCCATCTAAAATCGTGCAAAATGCCATCCTACAAAAGTCTATTGTCACAAATCTTTTGGTGAATACTCTTCAGAAGATTTCAGGTGGGCAGAAAATGCATACACTAAAGCCTTTGGCATTGGACGTCCTGCAGAGTATCGTCGGTTCCCTATGTTCTGGTCCTCTCGACCGAGATAATGCGATGAGAAGGTTTAGTGCATCGAAAGCTTTTTTGACAGCAAACCCATCTTTTGATAGTGTGACAAAGACTGATACGGTCACTAGTTTGCTTGAGTTGGTGAACAGAAATGATACAGGAGCAGAAGGTGATACTGGACACAGTCTATTGTGGGAGAGCCATTTTACATTTGTCGTGGAGGAAATTAATGCCAGATTGTCGGCAGGCGAAGAGTCTTTACAAGAAGCAAACAAATATATTGATATACTTTTTGCTTTCGTGAAGCGTGTATTCAGAGTAGGGAATGAAGCTGAGAAGGAAACCATCTTCAAGAGAACTCTTTCATTTTTCATGATTGCGGCATTCTTCAATCTTGATAACTTCAAAAGAGGTGATAAAAAGAATTCGCTTCTTCAAACAGCTTATCATCTGAAAACAAAAGTTGGCAATATTCCTTTTGCAGCCCGTGCGCTAATGTCATCGAGATTCTTTTCGCTCATTTCAGAGTACATCAACGCATCAAGTTTTCAACGGTCGGAAGGAACGAAAGAGAGCGTGAAAGATAAGAAAATCCAGGTCGTCCTACAATCATCATCCCTTGTTCGCGACTTTATCCGTACGCTTCAGGAATCTGGTGCTCTTCTTGATTGTGATTCGGCCAGAGATTCCGGTGATACGGTACTTGGATCAATGGATGCTTGCGAGAATATGAAGAGTTTCTTCGGTGACGAGACGAATGAATCAGAATCGAAAACCAGAGCAGTCACAGCTCTAGTTGGTTTAGCCTCGTCTTTAACTTTCCAACTATTGCAACCTGGACTGCGGGGAGATAGCAATGCAGACGACGATATTGATATGGAGGATGAAGATATTACGGAGGATGTCATGGAAATGATTTCCGATTTATCAGCCGTTACAACTGTCGTTGCTAGCGAAGAGGATAGTCAAGAAGATGGCAACGTTTTGAATTCGCTTGCTGAAATTTGTGTTGGAATCTTGAACTCTTCTTGTGGCGGAAGTGGTTTGCATCCAAGCAAGATCAGAGGAGGAGCGTCAAAAATCACACGTGAATGTTTGCAGACAGCATGGACTGCAACACTAACATTGGCTGGGGCCTCAAAAATCGTTTGCTTAGATGCTGATGTACTGAATACTTTGCTGGAAGCAATTTGTTCGCAGAAGGTTCTTGAAGAGGGTGGAGAAGTAGATAGTGATCAAGACATGAGTGACGAAGACGATGAAAGTTCAATTGAGATCGGCAATGAAGACATGCAATTGTCTTTTGTAAGTGCGACATCTGCTGCCATCGATTCTGAAAGTGACAATGATGACCACAGCGCAGATGAAGAGACAAAGAACGAAACCGAGAGCGACGACAGCATGAACGAAAGAGAGGGTGAGATTGAATTAGAATCTTCTAAGCTCGAAAATCTTCTAATTCAAAGTAGCGATGACGACGAAAGCGTTGACAGAAATATGCTAGAGCATCATGAGGGAGCCGACGCCGCACTGGCGCAACTCATAAAGCTTAAGCAAGAGGCAAGAAAATCAGGAAAGGACCAAAAGGAGAAATTGGAGCTGTCGAATAGGCTACGGTGCATGGGTTTGCTTGAGGCAGTGTTTTTATCGAACAAACGGTCAGGCCTCCTGTCGAACCAAGTTGTTCTCATGAGTATACTTCCATTGCTACGATCCAGGACTGAATTAGCCAAGTCTTTATCACTGGGCAACAGCTCTCAGAATGACAAAGCGTCTCTTCTGGATAAGATCACGGTTTTGTTGGAAAGCAAAGTTGCAAAGACAAATGTGGATGGAATGGCAAATATTGAGGCATGCAAATTTGTTGCTGATCAGGTATCGATCGAAATGAGAAAATTGCAAGACATCGAGCATTGCAAGTGCTGTAGTGCACTCCTTGTGTTGCTAGTGAAGGCAGTGGCAAAGCAAGGAGCCGAGACTGTTGCTTTCGCGAAATCTATATACGATGCGTGTGTACATGAATGGTCAACAAAGAAATCCACAAAGTTGCAGGCTGTAATATTTGACGATTTGGCAACGAAATGCCAGAGGTTAGTATATCTTTTCATAGCGGCTTTGCACAATGAAATCCACATCTATTTTCTAATGCACTTACCTGACTTTTTTCTCCCAGTGCTGCCAAGTTGGTCCTAACAGCTCCATTGATAGAGGGCTCTAAAAGTGCTCGCAACGCATTCCTTAGAACCGAATGCTTTAGAATTCTAACCTCTTTATACATATTGCAGGCGCCTGATGAAAAGTCCGATGTTGCGGATGATGTTTCAGAATTAAAGAAGCAAGCAGTTGATTTCACTAAAAGTTTAGTAGCTGCTCTTGGCGATGAAGAAATGATGAAAGCAAAGCGAGCACGAGAAATCGTCAAATGCGCTGAAAGGCTGGTTAAGTTTGCTAACATTCACGGAGATGCAACTATTTGGTCTGGATTTGAGGAATTGCAAACCGCGACAATGGCACTCCTAGAGAAATCAGAGAGTTCTGCGATACAAAGTGCCTGCAAGAAACTTGAAAGTGAAATTGAAAGTGGCGCAGCACTGTTCGAGAAGAAGAATGTTGCGAAGAAGATGGAAAGCGTCAAGTCGCCCTCCAGTTCCAGTAAGAAGAAAGGCAAGAAAAAGAGCAAAAAGCAGAAGAAATAGGCCTTAGTTTAAAGAAGGTGATATGATAAGCTCCAACGCATTCACAGTTTTCCATCCACTCTACTTTTTTAAACGTGCACTATTATACCACCTTAATCTTGTAGAGATCTAACTTCAGTTGCAAATTCATTGGTCAATCGCTGGAGCGACCTATTTTTCGTCATTTCAGGAATGATTATCTTCTCCACGGCGCCCAATCTATCAAGATCCAATACTCTCTCTGCAGACGACATCCACCAGCATGTCGTTTCGGAAATTATGTCGTCGTTCCCATCATTTGACACGCGTTTATGCAGAAGCATATCAACAAGGAGACGCAGATGAGCTGTGTCTCCTTCAAGGGCAAGTGCGCGGACGTAAAGTCGAAGCCAATGCTCAAAGTCCGCCTTAGATTGCAAAGTCAAAGCACACGCGAGGCGATCTTCACAGTGAGACTTTGTAGCAAAGTTTTGAAGGCTGCTTTTGTCATCTTCATTGATATAGTACATTTCTGCTGCACTGGCGATAGAAACTGCCCCGTGCCGATTTGATGAAGACCGCCGTGACGAAGATCGCACAACGTCGTCAACCTTAGCAAGTAACCCTTTCTGCAGTTTAGAAGTAGGAATCGACGAAAAAAATTTGGAGAAAATGAATCGTCCATCTGATATTCTTATCCAAGTTTCCATATCACAGTTGTATACAAAGCCTTGAAGGAGACCTCCTATTGGTGTACTCTTGGACTTGTGACAAAGAATGAGAAGCAAATGCTTCGAATCTGTGAAAACGATCCGAGATAACTCGGGGAACATTGCCGAGTCATGATTCCGCTGAGTCGCCCGCAGTGACGCTGATAAACGCATTTGATTCATTGCAGGCATTATTGTTCCCTTAAACTGAAGCTTCGGGACAGGCAGCATCGTGAAAACACTGAAAGATCCATGCGAAGTAAGTACTAACATGTCAACTGATGGATCTCCAGAGTCTTTATTTTTGTCGCCCTCTTTTAAAGATAGGCGAACGATTGACCCATCCATCACAAAGGGCGGGTGAGACCGAAATGCCAGACCACTTTTCCATCCTAAGGATGGCGAGGTGCTATAAAGGTAAATAGTCCCATCGTATGATCCCAGGGCCAACAAAGAAGAGCATACATCAATACAGGTGCAATGTGCACCCACGAGATGGTCTCTCCATGTAATATCGCTACCAGAACTTATCGAAATTGTAGCACAAGATGTAGTCCCTATTCCTCCGGGTAGTGACTGAATTGAATTTGAGCAGCTTGCCACAATCTTTTGCTTCGTATTTGTTGCCGTACTAAAGTTTTCGCTGTCGAGAACCGATACCGCTTTAGGGGTATACAGGTCAACACGATAAATCTTCTGATTTGCAATAGGCAGTGAAGTTGCTGCCGTCTGCATCATAACTCCCACGTTATCCAAAACTTGATGACGCTGTTGTTGAATTCCCTCACTTTGAGGAGGAGCTGCCGTTACGTGTCCGTTCATGTTTACATTCTGATGTGATCGTTTTGCTGCCGCGCTAACCCCTTCTGCCAACGCTGCTGCTCTTTCTATACTATGCAATGCACTTGTTGGAGTGTCATTCTTTTCCCCATTATTTCTTGGCGATGTCCCAGAAACAGGCTGTGAAGATGTGCTAGGCATTTGACCGCCAACTACACTCATTAGCACAGGCTGAATTCTTTTCTTCCCTGTACTCTTTGATCTGCTTTCAACCTGCTTCTTCCTTACATTGATGATCGTATTTACTCTTGGCTCTGCTGCCTGCGGCACTTCTCCGGCGCTGTCTTTCTTTTCGTCGGACTTCCCCTTCTCAACTTCCTCCATTTCTTCATCCTTCTCCTCCATTTCAAACTGTAAAACATTTTCGATCAGCTTTGGACCAGAAGAATCATCGACCAGCCGTCTCTTCGTAGATCCAGGACCTGTCAGACTATTCAATTCAATTCCATATTTGAGTCTGAAAACAGTATTTTTCTTTTCAGTTGATAAAATAGGACCAACTTCTTTTTCTGTATCAAATCGCAGTGCAACAGTAAATCCATCTAGAAGTGATATCAGCATTACCAAAGATGGCTTAGAATCGGCTGATACTGGCATTAGTCCCCATGCCATATCTGTTACTGTACACCGACTTTCGCTACATTGCAGTTTGAAGATTGGTCTGCTCTTTTTCGTCGACCAGATGGTAACAAAACCTTTTTTATCACCCAATGCTACAAGAGTAGAATATTCAGGTTCGACATCCTTATCTTCTTTATTTGCCATTTCGCTGTTGCCGTTCTCTTCTTCCAGCTTTCCAAATAGATACGGACAGTGTCTACTGCTCACAACGGCTGCTTGTGCCCCACAAGATTAGCAGCGCCAGCAACATTAGAATTTTTCTTCGCACTAACTCCCCATCCGTCTCTCGAAACCATAGCTGCTATATTTTTCTTCCTTAGCATTGCATTTGTTGCACACACATGTGTACCATCAGGCGCAAAACTGATTCTTCGAAACATACTCAAGTTCGCCAATGACTGGACATCCTGCTGAAATATTCCCGAGGTAGAATCAACTCTACTTTCCAACCCCCAGTCATCAAAGGCTCTCCAAATGCAGAGGGAAGGGTCGTCACCGGACGATGCAACATACTTTCCAGCAGGATCAAACGCTACACCTTTCACCGTCGACGTATGTTCTTTTACCCCAAGAATTTTGTACGGTTGCATAATTGTATTGCTAGCGTTTGGTGTGTGCCCATGTTTGTCAAAGTCCATGCGCCATACACAAATAGGAGAATCTGAGTCAAGAGAACAGCTAATGAGGTGGCTATCGTCTGGAGCCCATGCCAATCCAACCACGTCGAGATTGTGACCTCTACATATCCTGATTCTATTCCAATTCTCTACATTGTCCGAAGTATCCATGAGATTTCCAGAAAGAGAAAGGTTAGCAGTAGCTGACTGGGCGTATAAAATCACATGAGAATCATCCCCAGCTGAAGCCAAGATAGTATGCGAGGTTGAAAAGCGCAGAGAGAGAACTGATCCTGAATGCGATGATAGTTTACATAGTAGCCGGGTGTTTCCACCTTGCTCTTCCAATTCATTCCGCTTCCTCTTTTTGGAACTGTTTTTTCCTGTAGATTCGTCGTTGCTTGATACGGAGTTTACGTCTGCATCAGAGGTGTCGCTGGATGAATATCCCTTGTTGGTATATTGTCCCATTTTCGTTTCGCCATTGGCAGATTTGCTAGTGTCAAAGAGAGCATTTATGGACCATATCCTGACCATGCCATCTCCTCCTCCAGTAGCAATACGCGTCCCTGCGATATCAATTGAGTAGATGGCAGATCTACGGGTATTGGTCCACGGATTAGATCTGCTATCTTTTAGAGGGATCGTTGAAGTGGATGCACTACTAGTTGTTTGGGTAGAATCAGAAGCATGCTGAATCCAGAGCGGAATTTGAGCTACAACCATTTTGATTCTTTATGAACGCACTGCAAGAAGGGTGCCGGTATGGTAGGTAAAACGGAAGGATGCTGCTACAAGTTCGCGTACTATCTGTTAATACTATGATGGCACGTCCATACCTATTTCATGCTATGGATTGCGGATTGCGGATCGTCGCAAAAAAGGGGCGGCGGGCCGAAACAAGAAAAGAACAGGGAGGAAAGAGGAGGAGCAGAAAAATGTGACATAAAACAGCGCGCACTCTTGAACTTGAGAACAAACACCACGACGTCAAGATACCGGTATCCATCACACATCACATTCTTCTCATATTTCATAGATTGCGAAAGAGTGTGCAGTCTTCACCTATTACACTCCTATTATACATTCAATAGTATTACAATTCGCTGCACAATGAGAATAATTGAGAGCACTATCGTTTTTCTTCTCTTGTGGAATTCCACGAGTGCATTTGGTCTAGGAAAGGCTGGGAAATTTGACTACGATGTCGTGGTGATTGGAGCAGGCGCAAGCGGAATGTTTGCTGCAGGTACATCATCGTCGTTCGGATATAAAACTCTCCTTGTCGATAAACACGATTTAGATAATGATGCTGATTTTTACGTTGGAGGAGACTGCACAAATTCTGCATGTGTTCCTAGTAAAGCAATTCGTTGTGCGGCAAAGATTGCTTCGATTGCGAAATCTCTTCCGGAGGACGTGCAGCAATCAACACCCGACAAAGGGGCTAAATCACTGGCTCGGATGGCTCGAGAGCATTCCAAAACGGTGGTCAATACTGTTCGTTCCAGGGAATCTCCAAACAGTATTGCCTCCTCGCCCAACTTGGACATCATCTATTCACCACAGATTTCCTTTGGAAATGAACAGCAACTTTCCTTCAGAAATCCATTTCTATTCAATAATACGTATTCCGGTTTTCTCGAGAACGACGATAGTACTGACAGTATCCAAATATCTGCAAAGAAATTCATCATTTGCACAGGGGCAGATCCAAAAGTTCCACCTATGTTATCAAAATCTGCAAAGAAGATTGGACTGCATCTATTGACGTACAGGACGGTATTCAGACCTGATGGAGAAGGTCTCGATTCGGATTTCTTATGGAACATGAAGCGCAAGTCTGCCACCGAGAAGAAAAAGAGAGTTGTTATTGCCGGTGGTGGGGCAACGGCATGTGAAATTGCGCAAAGCTTAGCTAGGCTCAACGAGGAAATTAAAATCACCATCGTTGCACCCAAGATCTTGGGGTCAGAAGATATTGCTGCACGAGTCGCGGCAAGAAAGATTCTTCAAGATGTGGGAGTCAATATCATTACTGGAAAGAAAGTAATAAAGGCTGCTAGATTGGGACAAATTCCCGTACTGGAGCTCTCTGATCAGACACAGTTATCTGTGGACATTCTCATTTGTGCGACTGGGAGAGAACCGGGGGGAAATCTAGAAGAATTACAATTAGAGAACGCGGGGATCGAATGGAGTCCCGAAGATGGAATCATTGTTGATAACAAGTTGAGATCTGTTTCGCGGAAAAATGTGTTTGCAGCTGGAGATTGTGCAAGTGCAATTCCAAAGTCGGACCGCAGAGCGAGCCATGCTGGGTGGACGGGATACCATGCAGTACAGTCGGCTCTTTTTCCAAGGGCATTGCTGCCTTTAGATATCATTCATCCCTATGTACCAAGGGTGACCTATCTAGATCCTGAAATAGCATCCATTGGAATGACGAGGTCGGAATGCGTGAGAAAGTTTGGAGCAGAGGGTTTCAAATATGTGAAGGTGAACGAGAAAGACTCTGACAGGTCGGATATTGATTCTATCGAGAGACCCGCACATGGATTTGTGGAATTGCGCGTGTCGCTCAATGGATCTATACTAGGAGCAACTGTATGTTCACCTGCGGCGTCGGAAATAATAAATGAGATTGGAGTTGCATTAGTGAATAAGCTGACCGTTAGAGATATTGCGAGATCTATCCATGCGTATCCAAGTTATGGGTATTTGATGCATCGAGCAGCCTTATCTCTTGCAATGAGCGATATTTGGGGAGTTCTCGATGCGTTTGGTACCATTCTAAAGGTTGTGGGAAAGGTTGGGAGGACAGTGCGAAGCAAACTACGTGGAAACAATTCGGCAGAGCTCCGAGAATGGCAAGCAAAGGGCGAGGAGAATGAGCTACGGTGGGAGAGAAAGGTTATCAGTGTTTCATATTTGGAGGGATCTAAAGACCGCGGCTTTTGTGAAGTAGTTCGCCGCCATACTAACGACGATAATATAGATACTGGAGAGAAGGAAATGTTGAATGAGTTCATCAAGTGGTTGGACTCTAAGCCATGAGGAGTCCAAGGGGCGCGCGGGGACATTAGATGTATGACTTGATAAATCTTCATAAATTAGAAAACTTCTTTATTTATATGTTTGCCTTCTGGGACTGAGAACCTCTTACACTGTGCTATTCTTTAAATTGTGATAATTTTCATGCAAGCAACTATGCAGTTTGTACTTTCTTCTTCCGTTTAAGTTCCCTTCCTTTGAATGGTGCAACATTCCCATTCTCTTAATAATGTTTTTCTTGTCGGGAATGTTGCTTCTAAGCAGATATAAACTCCCCACTGGTTTTCTACGCCTGTCTCCAACAACTGTAATGGTTCGATTATTTAATCCAGTGTAGAACCCCATTTTGGGATATGCGTTGTTAATCGTTGATAACACTCCACATTTCACAGCGGCAGGACCAGTAACAAAAGGTACGTTTTGATTTCCAATACTGGTGACATCCATTAGACGATTTATCGCGTGTTGAACCATATGATATGTAACCGGATGATGAGGCGATGCTGTAGATCAAGAAAGGGTGAGCAAGCTAGCAAAAGGCTGATGATTAGTCAAGCCGATCTGTCACTACAGTAGAGTGACAACATCGTCCCTCAATCTTACCAACAAAAAAGTACTGACTTGGAAATCCTCCCATTCCATCAACATCGAAGAAGCTATCTGTATCATCCGTAATTATACTTCCATTTCGAAACAGTGGTCCTGGACGATTGTCAATATCTGTGTAGATACCTATCCAATTATTAAGAAGTATCCAAGTATACAATTTGTTAATACAAAGGTACGCCACGAGGCAAGTACGAAATGAAATTTCCAAGGAGACAAAACCTAACCCTCTTACCTCCATATTCCCAAATTATCATATACCTCCAAAGATCAGCCAATCCGGCGCCAGTTGCAATACATGATCGCGCCTCCTGGAGTAAAGGGAATTCTGGCCATTCTCTACTCATGAATTTATCCACTGTTGCATCGTCGTGAATGAAAATCGAATAGTCCTCAAACCTCCATGCACCAATAGCGTCTACAAACTCCTTAGCAAAGCATCGCGATTTACTAGTCATGTGCACAAATTTCGGGATTTTTCGTCCCTCAATAATGCTGCGTTCGTTAAAGTTGCTCCCGATATAATGTAGGAAATGTGGACATGTAGAATTTTCTTTTCCGTACTCCACCAAATCGAGTAGTCCCTCAATATCAACTTTATAGGAATCATTCCGCAATATCGCATTGCATTGTACTTGTTCTTGTTTTGGTACAAGCCGCAGTCTCGTTTCGTTTAAAGTTCCATCCTTCATGGGCAGACTTGTGAATAAATCCCCATCGATTGCAGTGGCATTGATCAGTACGATCCAATCACCTTCAAAATGTCCTCTTTCTTTTTGAAAGTCTCCTTTACGACCTTCCCCTTCACTTTTATTATCCATAGTCATGAAGGAACGCACTGACCCAATCGTTAGACTCCGCGTTTGTTTTGTATACGGAAACAAAGGAGTATAGTCTACAAATGGCACAGTGAGGAATTTCACTATAGCAGCATACAGAGCCGAATGTCTCGGTTTACATGCAATAAACCTGGGATTCACATCTAAGTCTGCATCTACTTCAAACATACATTCATCGGTATCACTGATAAATGTTCCATTTTGAAACGCGGGACCTGTGATATGACCAAAGTCAACAACGACCCCACCATTATCCCATAGTAGCATAAGTTTGGCAAGATCCATTTTTGCCAATGGGTCCAGGGCACATTTGTATTTTTCAGCAGCAGCTGGAAAGTCCTTGCGTGGTTGTGCCATGTATTTATCTATGGTAATTTGATCATGATATAAGATGGAATGGTCTGAAATGGTTTCCCAATGTTTGGTATGAGCATTTGCAACTTCTGTGGGAAGGCATTCAGATTGAACGATGAAATGAATGATTTTTGGGATGGGCCTACCGTCCAAATGCGTTATGGATTTCGGTAGTGATACATCATTGAGGCATGTGTGTGTCAGATTCGTGTCTGGAGTAAGTGTCTTGAAAATTCTTGTATCAATGCCAACTTCGTCATCATCGGCATCATCTTGAGTATCTGTTCCTTTCACTTGATAATAATTCATTTCAGAGATACCTGGTTTGTATCTTTGAGTCAATAGTGCCCTCATCTTCATGAAACTGATCAAGCTAAGAATGATACAAAGAATCAATGGCTTGGGCAAATGTCTATTTCGCCGTCGGATGCTTGACGTCTCTTCTGGTGCAGTTGTCATATTTCTATTTCTTGTAGCGATAGTGTATGTATGGTATGGTATGGTATGACAATATGATATGATATTCAATATTCAATATGGAATAATCACTGTTGTCTATTCATATTACTACTGTAGGGTTCGGCCTTGCATGCACGTGCCACACAGATGGAGGGCGGTATTTTTGTGAGGCTTTTAGTACTTATTGAATAGCCGAAATGAAGAGGAAATTGAAATTTTGAGGTGCACCGAAAACTAGCCTCACAAGACTGACATCTGAGAAACAACTAGGCAGTCATCGCACTAAACACACTCCCCAAAGTGTTCGGAATACACACTTTACAGCACTGCGCTGTTCAATTGCAAGCTTCAAAATACAAC
>Ga0209712_10003419_pt1 | contig 12879 bp, 11 predicted proteins | sample ArcOceMetagenome_FD_187443 | JGI IMG/M metagenome (GOLD analysis project Ga0209712, IMG submission 187443) | Marine eukaryotic phytoplankton communities from Arctic Ocean - Arctic Ocean - Greenland ARC118M Metagenome (SPAdes) (version 2) | ecosystem: Environmental > Aquatic > Marine > Oceanic...
TTATAGGGGATGCTCCGGCATATTGTATGACATTATCTTCATAGAAATAAAGAATTTTTGAGCTCACAATTCCTATTTTTTTATCGGACTCCATCAACTCCACTAAACTCTCTAAAAAGTCTGGTTTTACCTCAGTATCATTGTTTAACAATAAGACATAATCTCCTTTTGCTTGTTTTAAGGCAATGTTATTACCTCCTGCAAAACCTAAGTTTTTCTTACTTATTATTAATTGAATTTCCGGATATTTTTCTTTAATAATATTTGGAGATTTTGTAGGAGAGGCGTTATCTACAATTAACGTTTCAAAATTCGGATATGTAACTTTTTCTAAAGAAGCCAGCATTTCGCAAGTTACTTCGGGTTGGTCGTAGTTTACACTTACGATTGAGACCATAGGCTGTTGAGATTTTATATTCATAATGTATTATTTTCTCAAATTTTCTAAATGAATTAATTCATATTGTTTCAAATACTCTTTTGCCATATTTTTCCAAGAAAATTGTTTACTGCGTTCTAAACCTTTTTCACAAAGCGATTTTCGATACGCATCATCATTTAAAATTTTAATCATGGCTTCTGTAATTTCTTCGGATTTAAACGGATCTATAATATGAGCTGCATTACCAGAAACTTCTGGCATTGACGAGGTATTTGAGGTTATAACGGGCACATTACAAGACATGGCTTCTAACATCGGAATTCCAAAACTTTCTCGAAGCGAAGTATATAAAAAGATATCGCATTGTGCGTAAATAGCTGGTAAATCTTTATTAATAACATAACCTGTTAAAACGATATTATTAATAAGGTTTGTGTCATTAATTTCAACTAACAGTTTATTAAGCTCAATTTTATCATAATCTAAGATTACAAGTTTGTGACTTAAACCTGTTTGTTTTAAAAAGTCTGAAAATGCTTTTAAAGTTCCTTTTGTGTTTTTTTTAGGATCAGTATTTCCTATGAAAAAGAAATAGTTGTCTGGTAAATTATAAACTTCCTTTACCCGCTTCAGTTCATCTTTATTGGTAACAGGTTTAAAGTGCTCACTTACCCCATTATAAATAGCATCCAATTTATTGTCACCTTTAATCCCAAAAAAATCTCCTATTCTATTTTTCTCAAAAAAAGATACTGTAATTACTTTTTTACTCTTTTTTACAACGCAAGGCACGACGAATTTCCGGTAGATACTTCCAAATTTTTGATAGGTGGTTGCGCTACTTTTTAGTGTTTTCAAATAACTTCTTTCCATATATATAATATCATGAAGAATCGTGATTAATGGAATATCTGTAAAAAATGGAACGGTATTACTTGTGCAATGTAAAATATCGCATTCATATTCTTTTGCTGCTTTTGGCAATGCAATTTGCTCCCAAGTTGGGTAAGAATAACCATTTAATTTTATAATTTTAAAATTTGATGTTTCTCGCAACACAGAATTATCTTCATCTGGCTTTACAAAAATAAAATATTGATTCTCTTGGTCTATAATTTGAAGGTTTTTAATAAGCTCCAAAGCAACCATGTCCATACCATGCTTCTTTTTACGAAAAATACGTTGACCTTCTATTCCTATTCTCATGATATATTGTGTTTCAAAAGGTACTTGTTTACGAGACTTTTACCTACAAGTAAATTTTTAATTTTAGTGTATACAAACACTTCAAGCAAATATGAAGAAATAAACATAATAATAATAATAATAATATAGATTCCACCTTCAATGATCTTGTTATTTATAAAATCTAAATGAGTAGCCTCAATAACTAAGTAATAATGTGCAATATAAATTCCATAAAAAAAAGGAGCTAGATATTTAAATACTCCGAATATTTTATTAAAACCAAACCAATTCAACTTGTTCCAAATAATTCCTACAAACATTGCCAAAAGTACAAAAACAAAATGTCCTAGTTCTATAAAAGGAAAAGCCACTAAAGAATGGTCGTATATTTTGGTGTACTTAAAATTTATATAAAAATTGAGTCCTAATATTGCGATGGTAGCTACTAAAATATAGGCATACACTTTAATGGATTTAAAGCTGTAGATTTCTTCTTTTAGATACATATCTGCAAATTGAACACCTGTCCACCAAATAGCGAAATACATCGCAAACTGATTTAAGAAAGACGGGTGTATAAGATAGGATAACACAGCCATAATCGTAATAATATAAACCCAAATATTCAATTTAGAGGGCTTTATTTTTTTTGCCAAAACAAAAAACAGCATATAAAACCACCACTCATAAGACAGTGACCAAAGTGCGCTATTGGCCATATAAGCAGGAGAAATAACGTTTGATTTTTGTGATATAATATCTTGAAGCATAAAAATATTGCCGAAAAAGGTGCTCCATTCCGGATTAACGACACCGCCTTCCGTGTTACTTTTAATAACATACGCTAGTAAAAATATAAAGAAGAGTGGGAGGTAGATCCTCATAAACCATTTTAAAAAGTAATTTTTAAATGATTTATCTTCTGATTTCTCCCAAGAATACTTGATTATAAACCCGCTTAATATAAAAAATATAATTATAGCTTCTGAACCAAAATGAAAAAGAAACCCTATATTGATACCCAAAAGGAATATTTTTTGAGGTAGCAGATGAAAAAGCAACATATATAATACACAAAACCCACGAATGGCTTCTAATTTTTCTAATTTTTTATATTTCATTAGTTCTTCTTTGGGGGATTTTAATAAACTATTTAAAACTAACTTCCTCTGAATTGGAAGTGTGCTGCGTATGAATAAAGGTTTTATTTGCTCCCTTTATTTTAAGTAGAGATAACAACATCATCAACATACCTTTTGGCAAACTGGCCAAAGCACCTAGCGTTTTTAAATTATAAAACGATCTTGGTACAGAGAAAATAAAGGATAAAATACAAGATGTGAACAAGATAATCCAGTAATTCGTATATTGAATTTGGTTATCTAAAAAATAATTAACTAAAACAAACCCAACTCCAAAAAGAATTACAGCGCCTAATAATAAGATTCTTGGTGGCTGTATGAATTGAATAGCTTTATCAAAATAATCTACATTTCCTTTCAAAATTAAATCTTTCAGCGCATTCAAAAAACCTTTTCTAAAATAATGAAATTGGGCAGATAACCAGCGACGACGCTGATTACCAAATACTTCTGATTTTTGTATCTTTTCATCAAAAACTACAGCATCATCTAAATAAACTATTTTTCGTCCTTCTTTAAGCATCTTCAATTCAATTTCCTTATCAAAACCACCAATAGCAGTAACTGTTGACATTAAAGATTTAAAATAATTATATCTAAAAGCCATTCCTGACCCAATAATAGCAGACGAAAGACCAAGAACTCTATGTCCTTTTCTAAATATATTATTATTTATCTCTTCACTTATTGCATCAAGTGTAGCCCAAGAATTATTTGTATTTTTAGCTGTACGATGCCCTTGAACCGCAATGAAATCATGTTCAAAAGCTGCATTAATTTTCTTTAAAAAATCAAATGACATTAAATTATCGGCATCTAAAACTACAGCAATATCATAGTCACGTTCCAAAGCAGCCATTGCTTTATTCAAAGCTTTAGATTTTGTACTCTTTTTAAAGCTAACTTCTATTAATTTTATAGGTAAAATTCTTAAGGAATCTAATGTTTCCTTTTTAAAAGAATCAGCAATAATAACTACGTCAAAAAGGTTCGAAGAATAATCCTGTTCTAAAGCTAATTTTGCAACTTCAACAATCACTTGATCTTCCTTATAACTTGGCACGAGAACAGCTATTGATTTCATATTCCCGTTATCAGAATACGTTTTCTGTTTATAAAAAAGGCTTGCTATTGAAAAAATAAAAATGTAAAAAGTTGCTAATCCTAAAAGAATGAGTAAAATAAGCTGAACGATATTTAAAATTAGCATATAATTTATTTAATATTAAAAGAATTGTGAATCAGTTTGTTGATTGTTTACTAAGTTAAGCTTGATTTCGTTTCACAATTTCATTTATACATTTTAGAACATACCTGTTAGAAAATGGAGAGTGTTTATCCCTATTTAAAGTATTCTTGAAAGATTCTGATTCTAAAAACATTTTAATATTTGCTTCACAGAGGCTGTTCTGATATTCTCGTAGCAGCAGCAATCTGACTGTATGCAGTTCCTAAGCAGAATACATCTGGTTTAGAAATGTATGCTTTTGCTCTATAATCGCAATGGTTAACACTCAAGTTTTGAAGTATTACGGTATTTAAGTCCTTTATATTTCTATAATTCATGGGGTAGATTTAAGGATATTTATGATTATGTACCTAATACTAAATATAGTATTAGGTATCTGCTATGTAGTAATTAATTCAGGTTCTTTCTCCATAATAGGCTCTTCAAAAATTTGTGGATTTGACATGAGTGCCATGGATGCATATATTAATAAACCGGTAGGCATACCACCTAATACACCATTTCCATAGGACGCCAGCATAACTCCTGCCATTCCTGAAATTAACGCACTCATTTTTAACTTTGTTATTGGATCCCGAATTCTGAACATGACTTTAAAAGAAGCCATTCCAATAACGTAAAACAAAATACACAGATGCAATATCAAGCCAATTATACCCATCTCTGCCCAAATCATAACGTACCAGCTATCTGTGGCAACATGTGAAAGAAATGCATTTGGTAAAAAACGCTGTGCCTTATCGCCTGCATGACCAATACCGCCTCCAAATGGTCTTGAGGAGAGATAGCCTGTGAGAATTGCTTGATTTGCTTTTCTAATGAGTAAAGATGGATTATTGGCATCAAAGCCAGTTCTCATTCTTCTTATTTGGGCATTACCATTGGCGATCATCGTAAATTTAAAAAACACAAATAAGAGCACGACAAATAATAGACCAGTGCCAAGCACCCTAATATTTCTTCTTAAAACAAAAAATGTAATAAAACCTGCGAAAGGAACTGCTATAGAACCTCTTGTGCCTGATATCATCATTCCATATAAGCCCAATATTCCGACAATAAGAAAAAAGATTTTAGGAAACCCCTTTTTAGCCATGGAGAATATAATAAATACGACTCCGGCATATCCTTGATTACCTCCAAATTGCCCTGCATCACTAAAAAATGAAAACACTCTTAATTTACCAAATAATATATGCGTTACGGCACCTCCGTTATCCAACCATGCTTGCTCTACAGTGTCAAGTCCAAAAACCATTTGTCCGATTCCTTTAAGCGTTGCAAGTATAGAAAAAGCACCCCAAAGATATAGAAATGTATCTAGCTTTTTATTGGTGTTTATGAGCATGAACGTAAGGATAATAAAGAAAAAGAAATAAAATCCAATACCTCTGCCAGCAATCCAAGGTTCTATCATTCTAGCTTCAGGGTTTGCAAGTTGTAATATAAAATACCCTAACCAAACAGTCGCCAAAATTGTAATGTTTCTATTGGCAGGAGACCAATCTACCCTTTGTCTAAATCTAGAAAAAATAAGGGCTAAAAAGGTTAAAATCATAAGCCCATCTATACCAAAACCTAAGGGTAAACCCTGTATATATCGACCAATACCAAGTACAACAAAATTATAACCAATTGCTGTAAAAAAACCAATAATTGGGTTTTTAAATACGATATATATAAAGATCCCACCAAAAACGACCCCTAAAAATAAGCCTAACCCAGCAATTCCCATTTTAGCAAGTATTAATGCTATTATAGATACTGCTGATAGTACTAATAAAATAACCCTAGGGTTCCCTAAAATAGCAGAACCTGATAATTTATCAAAAGGGTTTATATTATTATTATTCATTCATTAACTATTTTATCCATCTACTATTAACCTGTAAAACGGTTATTCGTAACTTTATTAAAAAGGACTTTATAAAATTTAATTCCGCTTGTAAAAATTTCTCGATACGACAACTTCAACTCTTTATTTAAAAAGTACATACCCATCCAAATACCAATTAAGGTAAATACAATCGAAGCAACTGCAACTAGCATCAAAGATTTAAAAACAAAAATGGCTATAAAATCTCCGATAACATTGGCTAAAACCATGATAAATACTTTTATAGCGTTAATATTTGGTTTATTGATACTATCTAAACCGATCCCTGTCATCCTATCAATTGGTAATAAAAGTCCATAAATAGAAAATACACGCACAATATCTACCACATTAAACCCTGTTACTGGATCCACTTTTAAATACTGGTCACCGGAAAGAATTAAGACTAAAAAATCAGCAAATACAAAAGTACATATACTCATGATCACAAATAAATAAGTAAGCGCCCCGGCGTAAGTGTAAAATAAATCTTTTACTTCTTTAACTTTACCCTGAACACTGGCTTTAGACATTTTCGGAAAAGCAGTAGCCACAAAACTTCGCAAAGGAATTTGTTGTAATTCTGTTAATTTTAAAGGAATACTATACAATGCCACAGCGGCACTTCCCATCGGGCTTAAACTAATAATTACGGTATCGGCACTTCTTAATAAGTTAGTTCCTATCATGGTAAACGTTGTATATTTGCCGAAATTTAATAATATTTTATTGGTTTCTGATCTTGCTTTTGTAATATATTTTGTGCCATCCCAGCCTAAAATTATAGTTACTACAGACGTGATAGCATTAATAATAAGCAACGCAATAACTAATTGGGTTAATGTCATTTCTAGAAAAAAGAAATGGGCTAAAATTACCATAAAAAATAACCCACTTTTTATTGCTTTCACTGCTAAAATTTTTCCGTACTTTCTATCTGCCTGCAGCACTACTAAAGCATTGTTCCAAGGTAAATTTAAAAAGGCTAGCACCGGGTACCATTTAAAAAAAAGGTTATATCCAGAATTACTAATGGCCTCATTAAAAAACGAATAGCAAAACGCTAAAACAATCGCTATTAAAACTGTTGATCCTAAACCAATTAAAGCATTTGATCCTATTAATTTATCTCTAGAGGCTTCATCTGCTCCAGATAAAAATCGTATTAAACCTGTGTTCGTGATTCCAAATCGAAACATTTCTACAAAAGACCCACCTGTGACAAACAAAACCCATTCACCAAAAACATCTAATGATAAACTCCTAGCCAACAATGCAAACCCACCAATACCTAAAACAGCAATAACAACATTCCCTGTTAAGGACAAAAAATTATCTTCTTCAACTATTTTTTTTAGTTTTTTCATTGAAAACAATAATTATATTTGATTTTTTGATAAAAATTGAAAATTAAATATTGATTTTAGTTTTCTTCTAACCTTGGTCCGTTTTTTTGGTAAATCTCCTAAAAGGGATTCAATCTCATTTAGATGAACACCATTCGCAATAATATTAAGTTTTGAACCACAAACTTCCCTTAAATTATGAATTGCAGATTCATCCGCATCTGACCAAGTTCTATTAGAACGACAAACAAGAATATCCAAATCTGCATTAACAATTAATTCTGAAGGGTAATTATTATAGATTAAAGATGGTAATTCTATGATTACAAAGTCTGGTGTATTCTCTAAATGAAAATTATTTTGCTCTAAAATATCTATATAATTTTTTGCGTTGTAAAACTTACTATCCATATCGTAAGTGCAGTACTCTGATGCATCAAGATAAGTAGACACATTTTCTAAGAATTCGTTATCTACATCTATACGAGAATCTGGATAACCTAAAATTTTATTTAGAAAAGGAGGTTTTCGTTGCTGTTTAATCGATTGTTGTTTTTTATCATAATTAAGTAGCAATACTTTTTTACCTTCTTGTTTTAATGTCCTTGCTATATTACCAGCTATAACTGTTTTACCTTCTTGTTTTTGAGTACTAAATACGATAATCGTTTTTGGTTTTTGTTTTAAATTTTGCACACTAAAATATTGCAGTATATTTTGCGTAATGATCTCAATTAATCTTTTTTGTATGAGAGCTAAATTGACACCTTCAGCATCTAATACAATCTTAGGTATCATTCCAAAGGATGCAAAGCCTGTTTCTTTAGTTGCTTTAACAGAATTTCTAAGACTATCATCAAAATACTCCATAACAAAAATAAGAATTAATGTTAAAATACCCCCTAAAAATGCAGCTGCAATAATTAATATTGCTCTTTTTGTTGGATTTGGAGATAAGGGAAAATACGGCAAATCAACAGTTTTTAAATCTGACGATAGCGCATTGTCTTGCAATTTTAGCTTTGCTAAATTTAATCCATGAAGAATTTGTAAATACCCCTGTTCTGCTACTGAAATCTCACGTTCGAGTCTTTTCATATTAGCACCTGCAGGCGCATATTCGGCATACACTTCCTGAAAGTCATTATTCTGGCCGTTCATTGCCATAATTTGAGCTTTTAGTTCTTCAGCTTTAATTTCATTATTCATCCAATTAGGTAGTACTTGAGAAATTGGCAAACCGTCTATAGAGTATTGATAAGAATACAATTCATCAACGTCTTTTTTTACAGCGTCCGTTAATTGTATCAATTGATTTTTTAAAGCGGCGGTATTTTCAAAACTTGAATCTTTACTAGTAGATCCAAGTTCGGCTTGCTTTAATGCAATTTTAAAATTTAAATTTCCTAATAATTTCTTGTTATCCACAATGACGTTATTCTTTGCCTGAATTACCTCTTGCATTTGTAATTTTTGTTCGAATTTTCTTTTTGCTGCCTTAAGTCCTGCTAATTCTGCTGTAATTCTCTTGTAATTAACTTGCATATTTTCTTTTACTTGAGCAACAGCTTTACTCTGCTCATAATAGTTGATAATATTAGAGGTTTTATTAAACTCAAGCAGTTTGTTTTCTGCCTCTTTTAAGCTTATTCTGGATTTTTTTAGTTCATTTTCAAAATATTTAACTACCGCATCTGATCTGTTTTCTCTAATAAGTTTATAATGAATGATACAAACACTATTATAAATAGCAAGAGTTTGTTGGCAAATACCAGGATCATTTACGGTGTAGCTTAATTTAATTAAATCACTACTATTTATTCTTTGCGCTTTTATACCCGATACAGCTTCACGAGAATAATGTTCATTTTTATCATAATTAAACACCTCGTAAATATAATTATCCGTGCTACTTCTCATTAATGTTAATAAATTTTGAACCGTCTTTTCGTAGTTGTAACGATCTATTTCTGGAGGAAGTGGATTCTGAACAACTGCAGTATAGTCTTTAATCTTTGATGTACTATCCCCTGTTTCGATATACTTGTATATATCTTCAGGTACTTTAAGCTTCAGTTCATCATATAATTTCTTTGAAATGTACTTGGGATTTGCTTCTGGAAGCATTATATGAATCGCTAATAACCGCACAACAACTTCTTCTTGTGTATCCCTTGATTTGATGATATTAATTAAATTATCAAATGCAGCATTTGTAGCTGAAGGGCTAAATTTTTTGTCCATATCAATGGATGAACCTGTAGCAAGACCTGTATATAAAATAGTTTGAGAAGAATATTGAAAAGAAGGGTTTATTGTAAGTAAAATAACCAAAGAACCAAGTAGCACAGGAACTATTAGTATTAGTACTATGTGCTTTAAAATTAACCTTATAAAATCGACTATAGTCATCTCCTTAATTTAAATGTGTTAAACCAAATACAAACCCAGACATATCCTCTAACAATTGTTTGGCTGTGATAAATTCAGACATTGCTCTTTCATAAGCTACTTCCATGTCTACTGTCATACCGTTGATTCTCACATATTCCGTTAGTGGCACCACGCCATTCCTAAATTCTTTTTCGGCCATTTGCTTATTAACTCTGCCATCCCCTAGCATTCTCGATCGTATTCGAAGTAATTTTTGTTTCAATATTAAGTCTTGATAACGCATTATTACCGTTTGTCTTAGTTGTTCTTTTTCCAATTTAACCATACTTTTCGCTGCCTCAACCTCAGATTCTGCTAGTCTGATTTGATTTTTTCTGTTTATAACGTCAAATAATGGAAACTTTAAAAATATCCCTACGCTATAATTAAACTGTACAGCTGTCTTTAAAGCTGCTGTATTAGAAGTCCCATCTTCACTGGTGCTAAAATTACTTAAATTACCATATCTCGTATCCGCCTGAACACCCATATTTCTTGACCAATGTATGCGCTCAGTTGCTAATGTGGATTCTCTAGATTGAATATTATAATTTCGATAACTTACCATCGCACTGCGTTTTATAACAGAATCCATAACAACTTTAAGTGATGGAAATTTAAACTCGCTACCAGACAATGAAATATCTTCAAATTCAGATGTTTGTCCTTGAATAGTGTTAAAAGAAACAACACTTAAACTAAAAATTAATAATATAAAAAAAAGCTTGTTCATTTTTATTCTGCTAAAAATTTAAACAGTATCTGATTGAAATAAAGCAGGTACAGTTCTTAAAATAAGTTTAATATCATACCAAAAAGAATAATTATCGTCTGTAAACTGATCTGCATATTGATTGTCTAATCGCATTCGTTCTTCTTCAGACATTTTACCTCCTTTTCCTCTTAGTTCTACCTGCCATAAACCAGTAATTCCTGGAGGTGCTAAAAATCGTTTTGACAAATCATCTCCAGTTAATAATTCTGCCTCATAAACCGGTAAAGGTCTGTTACCTACAATAGACATATCTCCTTTTAATACATTTATAAGTTGCGGAAGCTCATCGATACTCGTGTTTCTTATAAACTTACCAACCTTTGTAATTCGTGGATCATCAACAATTTTCACAAAGGTTGAATTATTTTTAGCTGCTTCTCGTTTTTGAACATTATACCAATAATCACATATCTGATGTGTATCGATATGCATAACAGGTGAACATAACTGATCAGCTGGCAATTCACTGCATTTTGGGCAAGGAATCTCTAATGTACTATCTTCGGTTTTTATATCTTCTTTTTTATATTGATTTTTTTCTTTTGCTAATTTTTTCAGCAACTCGTCTGATCCTGTTCGCATCGATCTAAGTTTATAAAAGTCGAATGTTTTTCTACCAACACGTTTTGAAATATAATATACCTTCCCCTTAGACTCTAATCTTATAGCTAAAATAATAAATAATAAAAATGGTGAGGCAACAAGAAGAAATGAAAATGAAACCAAAATATCAAACATTCGTTTTGAAGCTGGCATTTTGTAACCCTCTTCTTTTACCTTTGGACTCTTGTTCTCGCTTATAGTTTGTTCATGCGCGCATAGAAATTCTATCCGATTTATAATATCCTTTGGATTTGTAACTGAAGGAACGTAAAAATCATTAATTTGCTTTTTAAATGCCTTTTTATAAATATCTGCATTAAATTCTTTAGAAAGCAGTACAAAAGGAATAGCATCATATTTGCTCTGCGCTCTAATCCATTCATAAAGAAATATTCCATTGTTTCCCGGTAAATAATAATCGCAAATTATAGCATCTAGATTTTCACTAGACTGCAGATATTTACCAGCCTGAATGCTATTTTCTAGCACTGTTATAGAACAACTTTCATTATGGTCTAGGTTAAAGTAGTCTGCAGTTCTACCAATATATAAAATATTAAGATTTAAGCTCATGAACACTCTTATTAAGTTGCTTTATTATATTTATTTCTTAAATCAACAACGTATAATTTGCTATTTTATCTGTGATTATAAAAATATACTATTTTCATTATTCGAAATAGATACTTTCTTCCGACAAATACTCCGTATCCCTAAACAAGTATTATTTATTATTACCATTTTATAGCATAATGTATTGGATATAGATTTTTCTTAACCAATTCTTCGAGCTCTTCAGGATTAAATGGTTTTGTAAGATAATCTTGTGCTCCAAGTCTATAACACTTTATACGTTCTTTACTTTCTGCCCTTCCAGATAACATTATAATAGGTGTATGTTTTGTAAAACCTCGTTGACGCAATTTGGCTAAAAACTCATAACCGTCCATTTTAGACATTTGAATGTCCGAGATAATAAGGTCTGGAAGATTCCCTTCAAGCCAATCAAGAGCTTCTAAAGCACTATTCATTGTACTGACTTCGTAGTTCTCAGAAAGAAAATTATGCAACAACATGCAAATACTTATTTCATCATCTACAACTAGTATTTTTTTCTTGATAAATTTATTCATAAGTAATATTAAAATCATTTTTCATTTCACTAATCACTTCCAATACTATCAAATTAAGTTTTACAATTTTTAGTTCTAGTTCTAATGAAATAATTTCTTTCAAAAGCAATACCTCAGTAAGAAGAAATTCTTTTTCCAATTTGGAAGTTCCAAAATAAGTAAAAAGAGGTTTAATTTTATGAGCTAAACTTTTAATTTTTAAAAAGTCATTTTCAAAATAAGCGCATTCAATTTCTTTAATAGATTGTGAAATTTGATCAATAAAAACTCTAACCATTTTTAAAATTTGTTCATCATTTCCACGACACATTTGAACAACTAACTGAAGGTCATATAATTTAACATGTGAACTATTTGAGTTTGAGAGTGATTTCATAATGATTTTAGCTACGCACTTTGTGGTTAATTATAGTTTTAGAAATAGGTTAATTTTAAATACAAAATTATGATTTTATGTTTTTAAACTTTGCGAAAAAAACAAAAATAGGTTAAATTGATGTTAAATAAGATCAAAAATAAAAATAGTTTATAGGATTTAGTCAAATTATCTCTTTAAATAATTTAAGACCGTTGCAAAAAGCGAACTTAATTAATTTTACTTTTTAGATTTCCCTTTTTTCTTTGTTAAACCATCGATTATGCAATTGTTTTCCGTTTTTAAGTGAATAAACACCTTTTTTAGACCTGATTTTTTCTTAATTTTTACAATTAGACGCAAATATCCCTGGACTTCGATATAAATTATAGCACAT
>Ga0209712_10003420_pt1 | contig 12878 bp, 8 predicted proteins | sample ArcOceMetagenome_FD_187443 | JGI IMG/M metagenome (GOLD analysis project Ga0209712, IMG submission 187443) | Marine eukaryotic phytoplankton communities from Arctic Ocean - Arctic Ocean - Greenland ARC118M Metagenome (SPAdes) (version 2) | ecosystem: Environmental > Aquatic > Marine > Oceanic...
TTATTTCCAACGCCTCTTTTTTCTTCGAAAGCAACAACAACCGATGATCGATGATGAGACAGAATGGCAAACTTGAAACGCCGACAAATAAAGGAATGCAAGGCCTCCGAGTCACTATTTGTCATCCTACCTATCAATACCAGTATATTCAGTCCCATCCAATCCAATTAGTCGATTGATTCCATTCTTCAAAAGGCTGACTATTATTAATACCAAGATCCAGCAAGCAGTAGTTTCTTATACAGTGCATTCGTTCCAACAGATCGAATAGTACTGAGCGGCACTTTCATTCTAAACTACTGATTGTATCGATACAACAGCACAACAGCACAACAAATAGTCTGACGGGTGTTTCGTCATTCATTTATCTATAAATCAATCATGGTATCGATTCGCAATACAAGGTCTGGTAGATTAGGAAGCAATGGGAATAATAGTTTGGGCTTGGGAGGAATTTTGAAAAAGAGAGGCAAGATTCTCATGGCATTCCTTGTCTTGGTGGCATTTTGGAATCTTTCCAAGAATGCTCCCAATGCTCCCACCATTAGTTACTATACTAGTACGAATACGAATACCAATGATGGTACCAATGCTAATGATAATGCTAATGCTAGTGTTAGTGCTAGTAGCAGTACTAGTGCGAATAACAAGGCTAGTGTTAGTGTTAATACCAATGCTAATACCAGTGCTACTTCTGCCAGCACAACATCCCCCTATAAATCCAATGACGTTCTCATATTCGACCACGCCGCCATGCAAAACATACAAGAAACATACAAGGGCGCACACTCCTACATAGAATGGTCACCCAAATCACTAGAAAACATCATTCCAGTCGATGATCTCCAAGGACAATTCCAAGCCAAACCACTCCTCGCCACCGTAGACCGAAGACCCATTATTGTCCGAAAACAAATCCAAGATGATATCGTCCAGGCCAAACGTGCGAATAAACCCAGCCTCACGCAAAATGGTCAACTACTAGGATGTGCCATATCCACCACGACGCATGTGTCCAACCTGGAAGCGCAATATCTCAAACATTACAAGGAATATTCTCCTACTTGTGATGTATGCTTTCAATTTTCAAATCAGGAGGATATGACCAATTTCGTCCATGGAGTGGGGTATGAACCGCTTCAACCCGGTCAAGAATCCATTGCGACAAAGTGTTTTGGGGGCAAGGCGAGTATTACCGCACGATTTGCAGATTGGCAGCAGAAGGATGTGAGATTTGCGGGGTATGGGTACCCCTGGACGGTGGATTGTGTTTTGCCGAATGGAATACAGGAATTGACTTGCCGGGAAATTAGTAGGATGCAAAGGGAGATTGAGGTGAGGGATGGGTTGCAGCATATTTATGTCAAGACCAAGTTTGTGCTGGATGGGTGGTTTGATGACTGGAGCAAGCAGTTTTGGGTTCATTCGTCATGGCCGTGGACGGCGATTATGTCGCATGATGATGATCGGAGTCGGATTGCAGAGAGGTTGAGTAAGAGCTGGAATGATGTGACATCGGGCTATGTTCCGAGGAACGCCAAGGAATTGACTTTGGCGCATGTGGAGGGACCGGGGTATGATAAGACGGAATATAACGGAGGTTTGTCGTTGAAGAGTATGGAGGTGGATAGAGAGTCAAAGGGTGGGATTCATCCTAGATTTGTTTCGAATCTATTTCATTTGATTAGGAATGCGCCGGGATCGACGCATTTGATGGCCGTGGTGGATGGACAGGTGAGGAGGACATATGAGGAGATTGTCAAGTTGTTGAATTCAAGGGTTAGTGATTTGTATCCCACACATGGGAGCATCGTGTTTGATCATGTTGAGGAATTGAAGAAGAGGGAATTGATTCCAATTGGCAAGATGGATGCCAAGAAAGGATTGAGGGCTGAGACTGATTTAACATTGATGGAATTGCTGCGATTGCGGGGTATCAAGATACATTTGGTTCCAATCACGACACCGTCCATGGCATTTGAGCGGAATGTATGTGGTGGACAATATTCCTTTGCTCCATACCTGGCAGCGAGGTTTGCGGCTGATTATCAGGTCATGATGTTCATTGATGGAGATACAGCAATGGTGGAAGGTTCCACGACACTGCAGACCGTACTTTACGATCGATTCTTTTCCGAAAAATCGTCCAAGTGTGCTGGCCATCGTCTACGACTAATTGAGCAATATGTGAAACCAGAATATGAAAATATTGAAAAAGTATTGCAATGCACACAAGATTTATCTTCTCATCGAGATAAGTGGGCCTACGCCATGGAAAATTGTCATTTGAAAGAAGGTCACGTCGTAGCTAGAACGGATTCAATTTATGCCTTTAGTGTACATCATCCTGATACACTTCCGGGCTACCTTCCAAAGGGAGTAGAGGATTGTATCACAAATGGAAATAAGGAAACGGACCGATATTTTTTGAAAGAGAGTGAATTCGTGCAACTGCACCTTCGAAATCGGGAAAGAAAACCTGAATGCACTTGTTTTGTAAACAAGGAGCTCGCATTAGAAGAAGAATAGATATACGAATTTAGAGAAGTGTATTTGGTCTTACTAAGTTCATAATATATGTAGTTTCATCATGTGTATCTACTCATTATTTACGTGCATTGCCAATTTCAGCTGCTCTAAAACTCAGTAGAAATTTCCAAAAATTCTGTCACCCCTAACCAAATTTTGGAATATTGAAGCATGACTCAAGATCGCCTGGAATCGACAATCGGAGTGCAATTCAAAGTATTTTTTCAAATCGTGTATCCAAAAGAAACGCATGAAAAATATCGAGAAACGCATGAATGAAAAATGTTCAAATCTCAGATTAGTTCTTTTCTGTTAGTGGTGTCCATCCAAGCCAGTGAAGAGTGAAAGTGAAAATTTGAATTTAGTGACTATGACTGGTTTTGGGAATGACCTATGACTCTTTCCTCTATTTTGAGTTCGTAAAGGAAGCGGCGGCCGTTGGTTCACTTCATATTTATTGCTCCCCTTTCCAACTCCCTTATCTTCCATCAAGTCTCACAATATTCAATATCATGCTTTCCAAACTGAGTCGAACAGCCAAGGTGGCAATTGCTTTAGGCGCTGCCACATTAGTTATCCTAGCGACAACTCTCGGGGTGACACTTTCTCCCTCAAGAAGAGATTCCAACACTTCTTCTTCTTCCCTTTCAGATAATACCAGCGGACAAGGAAGTGAAGAAACACCTGCCTCGGTTCCTTGTCCCTGTTTTGATGGAAGTGACCTCGATACTGCCGTAGATACTATTGTCAGTGACGCAGATATTGTATTTCAAAGCGAGCAAACTTGTGTAGAAGGAGACTTTAATGGTATCAGGTATTCTAAATATGATCACGCTTTGGGATACGGGGTTGCGCTCGGTAACACGAATGAGTGTGAAGATGCGGATGCGAGGATGATCATTTCACAAGAGGAGGCTGAGTCGTGTTCTCTACTTCTTGATGCCAAATGCGAAGAGCACGCGGGCGCTCTTGAGGCTGCAGCATCCACAGGAAACAACGAAGAGCCTGCTACTTGCCGTTGCTTTGATTCCAATAGCTTGTTATCCGTGGTTGAAAGTGTGATTGATAACAGTCAAATCTTGCACAGCGGTTCGTGTGATAGTAACTCCACAAATATGTATATTTCATATTCAATTCAAGCAGGTGATTACCCCGAGGCTTACGCCTGGGGCGCTTCAACTTACAATGGCGAACTTACGTGCACACACCACGACGCTCTCCAATCACTGAAATTACAGGATGAGTGGGATGCATGTAAGGCCATTGTGGATAGTGCCTGCGCACAAATTGCGGACGCACAAGATGCTGAGTAAAATGCGGAAGCGCGTTATTCCTCATTTTCTCGAATAAGGATTAGTGACGTTTCTATCAGACACTCGAAGCGCATGTAAACTAAAAGATATTCAACTTTAAAACGATTTACTAAGCTTGGTTACAATCGCATTGAATGTATTTTCTCAGGAAGTCTTTTTCACATTCCTAGCAATAAAAGAGCTTGCAAACGACCCGCTCAATGCGGGTAATTGCGAAGTTAGCAATGGACCAGATTCAGAATCCATGGTACCAGTACCGGAATCAAACAAAAGCGCTCCAGCCATGGGATTTGGGGGCGACTGACGCTTGACCTGAACACTACCATCCATTTCAATCCTCTTCCTCTTGGAGTTCTCAATCTTGGGAGCTATATTGCTTGTAAGGGCCTCGGTATTTGTATTTTCTATTCTTGAAAAGCATCCTCTGAGAACACTGTGTTGAACATTTGGTTTGGTTACCTTTGATTCAGATTCCATCACATACATGTCATTCTCGTTGGTGATAGCAAGCAATAGGGCAGTCTCGGATGCCCAGTTGCTCTTCACGTGAGAAATATCACTCAGTGACTGCAGAGAGCCCTTCACGTCCCAAGACATGATCGATCCATCTTGGTTTTTCTTTGCTTGTCCAGTCAGCAAGTCTACTATGACGACCGTTGTGCTATGCGATCCCACAGTCATTGTGACAGCAAGTTCTTTCCTTGCAACAAGAGGTGTTACAAATGAAAGAGTGACCTTTTCTTCAGAATCGGCCTTCTCTGGGAGTTTGTAGGACCATGCAGCATTCCCGAGGTATCCATTTCCAAAAGGAGCCAACACTGATACTGAAGATTTTCCTACTGCTAAAATCATATCCAGGGGTGATCGCACAAAGTGAATGCTGGTCAATTGCTCAGGCGCGTGGATGGTATTGAGCATTGTCGCGCTAGTGTGATCCCAAAGGGTCACATGGCGCCCAAATGCAAGAGCAAGGACAGATCCGTCAGGAGAAAATGCAACCCGGCTAGAACTGTCGCATTCAGAGTGTGATGTATTAGAGTAACCTGCTGGTATTGCGATTTTGCATAGACGTGTCCATGATGGTGTTTGCGAGGAAAGAGCGGAAGTTCCTGAGTTCATTGCCGCTGTTTTTCCTTTAGCCCAGATATGGAATGCACCCTCTGATGTGCTCAGGGTACAGGCTCTGGTACCATCAGGAGATATTGCTAACGCGTCGACGGTGCCGTTCGTTAGACCGTGGGGAGCGGGCATTGCAGCAATAAGCTCGTAAGGCATTCCCTTGCCGCGATCTTGAGCATTCTTCTCCAATTCCCTGGACCAATTCCAGAACTTAATATGTGTGACGAATGACATTTCTTCGGACAAATCGTCTCCGCTGGAAGTAAATGAATTAACGTTGCAAAAGTTACCAACGCCAGTGTTCTCGGAAAGCATGGTGTCAATGGTAATCATGTCGTTGCCTGAGCTACTTAGAGCCATGTGAGTGATGGTGGGTCTGGGGTATGCTTTGTGATTATCTTCCTTCCTCGAAATTCGATTGTATGCAGCAACCTCAAGTTCTCCAATGACCTGGTTGGCCTTTGGATCGAACCAATGAGCAAAACCAGGTGCTCCGGCCATGCGTGTTAAAATAGGCATCTGTGACTTAGGGTCCATTTGAAGAATTGGGGCAGGTACAGCGGCTGACTTTCCATCGGATGATATCGGTTGTACTGGTACAACACACTCATTGAGAGAACATGAAAGCCCTTGTACCTTCCAACGTGTGGCATGGTTGTGTCCTTGAATCAATTGTACGGTGTCATCCATACCCCTCACAACAATATCCATGCTTCCGTTGGAAGAAGAATCGGGGTGCGAATTGGTTGCTAGGTGAGTGATGCAACCCTTGGCAATACGAGGTAGTGTGTGTGCAGGGCGATTGAGACCGCGGTCTACGGTCCAAGTTACTAATACAGCTTCCTCTCCTCCTGATAGCAAGCTAGGAGTTGCACGTGAACCTTGCATTCCAAGATAACACAGAACTTTCACAGGCAAAGAATGCCAGTGAAGCGTTCTTGAAACAATACCGTCGCGAGGATGGGTTCTATCAGCACTTTGATCTCCAGCGTTCAGATAGTCGGCTACTTGGGTAAGGACAGAAGTTAAGACATCAATCTTTCCATTCTCATATCCAAGAGCGATGTCCTCTCCGTTCGGCGACATTGCTGCAGCACATATCTCACTATCTGCTTGTGTCTTCGGTATGGATACGAGAGCATCGCTCTCTTCATGATAAATGGTCAAACCTTTTTTATAGCAGACTCCAACAAAGTGACCCATTTTACTATTCCCCGCATCTGCGGCGACAGAAAGCAAAGAGAATGGGAGAGATTTTGAGACAATTTCTTTCTCGGCATCTTGATCTTCGTCAGTATTCTTGTTCTTTTCTCTGGTATCTTTTTTCGTTGAAAATAAAGCAATCTTCTTTACATCCAAAACAATTCCATCTTGGATCTCGTTGCAATCTGGGATTGTGAAACTAACCATTCTTGCAACTTTACGCTGATCTGTCTTTTCAGTGACTAATGAGTAGACCAATCCGCTGCCATTTCCAGATGGAGAGGTAATGTGTGAAATACATGCATCACAACCATCCAACTTGAACACTCTTCTCGGCATCATTTTGCCTGCATTCTTCGCGTAGGGGATTGACGAAATGCTCCATTCACGCAAAGTTCCGTCTGAAAATCCTGCTATCAAAACATATTCAAATGTTTGTGTGTCAATGTCCATTGTTGCACTATCCTCGTTGCTCTCCTCTTCCATGGACATGCTTCCCTTCGTCATCTTTATAAGTACAGCTGATTGAAGAATAAGATCTTCGTTATCCTCGCAAGCCATCAATTTACATACATTCTGTCCATGCTCTAGACTCATAACAAGAACATGGTCCTTATTAGGTATTAGTAGGTATTGTTGCCCATGCTCAGAATCTTGATTGGCAGAGATGAAAGGCGTGATGATAGGTTTCCTGTCTTGCGAAGTCTGATACGATGTTTGATTTTTCGCAGAGAGAGCGGGACAATGGACGTCGAGGAACGCAGATGCTACCTTTGTAATCTTCATTTTCCTTTCCTTTCCTGAGCAAGCTACCGGTACAAGCCCTTCGTAATTAGTGAGATGCAATAGAAGAATATTTCAGCAGCGGAGAAGTAAGGTGTTGCCTCATAATTCCAAATCAATCGGTGGTGGTGGGAGCTCAGCGACACTTCCACTCTCGCGCGTTTTCATAGAGCGCTTATAACCTGAGTCTTATTATGGGCAAGAATTCAAATAATAATTTAGTCCATTTTGGGGTCACTGACTCGCTGGAAGGCCATTTCGTATTATTTTGGGCTTCGCTTGTTGGTGGATCGGACGACATCGAACATGCATGATCTAAAAAGTTCGTCCAGTAGTTTTAACGACGACACCGACCGGGGAAGAAGATGGAAGAAAAAATAATCAATCAGTCAGTCATCAATCATTAAACTCGGCTTAAATCGACACAACACAACACAAGACAACATTAAGTCGGAATCAATGCCAAAAGATATCTACTTCTACACTCACTTCGCTCCAGAAGTGAGAACACACCTTGAAGCTGGTGCATTCAGGGACCTATGCAAGCACCTCAGTGATCGCAGCGATACCGTTGAAAATATTGATCTCATGATTGTTGGAGGTTTTGGAAGGAACTGTCTTGCCAAGTGGCTCGTCAAGGAAGCAAGAAACCTCTCTTCTGAAATTGATCACAAAGATGCTGATCTTCTTGATGCATTTGGACACAGTCAGGCAACTAGGGAGGTATATGGCTGCGATTTCTTCAGATGGAAGAAGAAGTATCCTCAAAAGTCTTCCTTTGAACAAATGCAAAGATATCAAGAGACCGAACCTATACACGCTGTCCATAAAGAGGATAAGATGCTCAAGAGCGGTATGACAGTTGCAATGACACAAGAATTCGAACAAAAGTTCAAGATGAGAATTGAGGCTGGGGCATTCAGCTCATTGCTTGAACATTTGTCGCAGAGGAGTGATGTCGTGCAGAATATTGATTTGATGACGGTTGCTGGATTCTGTAGGAACTGTTTGGCAAAGGTAAGCCGTTTCCTTTTTGTTCCAATGCATGTATTTGCATGCTCACATTTTGACAAATCTAATGCGATGCTTCCCTCGCCTTATTTCTTGCAAATTAATTAATTAGTGGTTGGTGGTTGAAGCACGCAAACTTTCATCCGCCATCAAGGGAGTATGCCAGGGATCATTCACTGATGAAGAAAGTCAACTAGTCACGGATTTAGATGCCTTTGGCTACGATGAAGCTGCAAAACATGTTTACGGAATGGAATACGCTCTATGGAAGGCAGAACACACACAGAAGGCTACTGAGAAGCAGATGTCCTTGTACAAGGCCAGTGCGTCAATTCATGCCAAGCATGACAAAAAAATGCTCGATCCGCAATGTGAAATGGGGCCTGCTACATACGCTGCACCAGCAGATAATGAACCCGTGCGGGAAACGCGTACCTTTGTTGCGCCGATGAGGAGGAGATCTGTCACTGGGTCTATAGCTTCACCGAAGAGTTCTTCCGTGTCTTCTACAAAATCTACGAAATCTAAAAAAGCGCCAATCCTCTCCGACGTTTGTTGTGAAGATGTAGATAATTATCCTTCAAGTGGAGTTGATGGAGCTGCAGCAGTGTGCAGCTTTCGCATTCCATCGCCACCAAAAGTTGACTTATGCCTAAAAATTGGGATTTTGACAGTGTCAGACCGTGCTGCGAATGGTGAATACGAAAATGGTGATCTTTCTGGTCCTGCTGTGGAGCAATCTTTGAATGAGAACATCATCAAGTTGAATTCAATGCGCAGTGAGATGGATGAAACGAAGGCTATGATTGGCTTTTGTGTCAAAGCAATCGTACCTGACGGGCGCGAAGAAATTACAAATCATCTCAATCAATGGTGTGGGAAACATGATGGAGGACCTACATGTGATATAATCTTTACAACTGGAGGCACTGGATTCTCCCCGCGTGATATAACCCCAGAAGCGACACAAGAGGTAATTGAGAAAGAGGCTCCTGGGCTCATGACATTCGTTACGGCCCAGTGCGCTGCTATCCAGCCACTTGCGGCTCTTTCTCGAGGCACTGCAGGTATTTGTGGAGAAACGATTATTGTGAACTTGCCGGGAAATCCAGCAGGAGTTGGACAGGTGTTAGATGTATTAGTTCCTCTACTTCTCCATGCTGTTAAGGACGTTAAGGGTCTCTGAATTAAATAGAAGAGAATGGTGGTATAGGAGGTAAATTGCTGGCATTTTTCAGACAGGGACATATCATGATTGAATTGTTTCGTTTCGAACAATGAATCACTTCATGTAGAATGATTAAGATTCTGGTAATGTGATGTAACACTTATTCATCTGCATTAATTGGATTAGATACTAGATGCAGAAATTATTTTAATTGAATTTGTCCGTTCAGCAAGCGATTTGTTAAAAAACTGAAAGCGTCGTGAGTGATGGATAAATGGCCTGAGTGGCCATTGTATGAAGAGATAGCCTCATTTTTCATCTATCTCAACCACACATTTTTTTATACTACTGTACATACTCACACAGCAACTACTGCGTGACTGCGCTATTCCATTCGAGACTTCAACATTCATGCATTCACGCCCTTTAATTATTTTTTTGACGATGATGATCTTTTCACGGTCGCTCGCACGGAACTACAGAATAGCTTTTGCGTTCAGAGAAGCGTGTACAAAGCACCATGCACGTCCACTCTCACAATTTTCAGGTACTCCTTCCTTTCCTGATCAAGGAGCTTTCGCAGTCAAACCTAAGAATTGGTCAAGAAGTGGTGCTGGAACGATTCGATATCTAAGCTCTAATCAAAGTGATTTGGAGATTGAAGATGAGGTGTCAAAGTGGATTAAGAACGTAGTGATTGGTCTTAACTTTTGTCCGTTTGCAGAATTCTCAAACAGAAATAAGCAGCTTTTTACTGCTGTGGTAAGAGGGGACAACGTTGAAGAAATCCTTAGTGTGGTGTTATATGAGAGTATACTGAGAAAAGACGATAAGGGAACTACTGTGGTAGTATGCCCTGACCTTTTCCCCGGTAGTTTTCTTGATTTCTATGATACGGTAGTAAAGGCTGAAGAAATGATGCAGCATCAAAATATGGATGGCATAATTCAGATTGCGCCTTTCCATCCTCTGTTTCAATTTCAAGGAAGCGAAGAAGATGGAGTTGACAACCTTACAAATAGAGCACCTTATCCGATATTCCATATCTTGAGAGAAGAGGAGGTGTCTTTCGCAGTCAAAAAGCTTGATGGTGACTCAAGTAAAGTTTGGCAACGTAACATTGACCTTCTTGAGACGATGGAAGATAAATACGGCCGAGAAACCACAAACAGAATAATGGCTGGAGAAACTGTTGAGGGGATAGGCGATATCCTTCGTAATTTGAAACCCGACGATGGTAAATAAAGATGTGTTTACTATGAGATAAGATCTTAGATCCATCAGTTCTGACTTCGACTGCTATTTAAAGCGCTCACTTCCTTTCAGGTTCCAATTTCTTTTGAATCCGAGCCCTCGTTTCTTCATCTCCTGCTCTGTATGCGTTCACCATATCTGCCCTGAGACGTGCTTGACTCTTCATTTCATCTATTTTCTCTTTGCTCATCATAGTCTTGACCGTGTTGAACTCTTTTCTGCGTTTCTCTTCAGCCTTTTTCATCATTTCCTCGCGGTAAAGGAATTCGTCACTTAAAGCCCCTTTCTTTTGTTGAGATTCTTGTTTTTTCTTGTTGTAGTCTTCAAATTCCCACTTGTCGTAATCGTAAAACTTGTCATGAGGTAACGTTGCTGTGTTGAAGTCTTCTGCAAACTCTTTATGGTAATTGGAAAGCTCCCACTTTGCGAGGCTAGATCCTTGTGGAACACCTTTCACTTCCTCCATCCATATTTCAAATGAACGCTTTAGTTTTGTAGATGTGGCAAAATCTGATTCTTTCACAATCCCGTATCTCCCGAACGACATCCCCGATGTTGTGCCCCTTTCAGGCATATCTTTCGTATCCTTGGATCGTTTCTTGGAATCTTTGCTGTGCTTGGAAGACTTATCGCGACGGCTGTCATCTGAAGAATAAGAATCATCGTCACTATAATGGCGACTCCTCTTTTTCTTCTTCTTGTGCCGTTTATCTTTGCGTGACGATTTTTTGCTTCTGTGATCTTTATCACGGCTGCGCTCTGGAGACTCATCACTGCTGTAGTCACGCCTTCTCCTCTTATCTTTCTTGCGTTTCCTACTGCGCTCCCGAGAATCATAAGAGTCGTCATCGGGACTGTCATTGTCCCTGTGTTTATCACGCTTCCTCGATGATTTTTTCCTGTGTTTTTTATCTTTACTCTTCCTTTCAACTGAAGAGGACGAATCTTCGTCAGAAGAGTAGTATCTGTCGCGTTTACTAGACTTTTTCCGCCGTTTGGAATGTTTATTGCTTGCCTTTTCCTCTCGTTCCGATTCAGATGAGTCATCTAAGGCAGATCCATCACCAGCTCCACAATCAACAATAACAATTTTTTGCATCGATGTAGGACGGTCTTTTTCATCAGTTTCAACTTTTCCCATCTCTTCCACAACATTCATTCCAGCGACAACGCGTCCAAAAACAACATGCTTGCCATCCAAGTGTTGAGGTTTCCCTAGTGTGATAAAAAATTGACTTCCAGATGTATTTCTCCCCCGATTTGCCATGGATAGGACACCGGGTGCATCATGTTTCAGCTCAAACGATTCGTCAGTCAAAGTACCGCCATGGAACGCCTCTCCTCCACTTCCATCCCCGTTTTGATAATCCCCACCTTGGGCCATGAAGCCCGGGATAATGCGATGAAATTTAGTACCTTTGTAGGACTTTGACGGTTCCTTTGATTGGCAGAATGATGCAAAGTTATCACATGTTTTTGGTGCAACATCAGTGGCAAGTTCAAAGACTATCTTTTGTGGTTTCTCTCCAGCAACAGACACTAGAAAATGGCAGTTTTTAGGGATGCTTGATTTCTTTTCACTCATGCCTGTCTGGGATCCTCAGAATAAACTGTAATGCGTTTTTGAACTATCGGTTTTATGAACAGCGAGTGGTATTACTGTAAAAAGTAATAATAAGGTTCGTATCCAATCAATCAACCGCACCGCAGTCGCAGGCCCGCCGATACGATCTCGGATATCGTCGGATCGATCTCGGATCTGGATCTCGGTCCAGCCAAAAATGACATAACCCTATTATAACCGTAATGTAAATTACCGCAAGTAACAAATGGCTTGGTAGAATACAAGACATTTCAAACCATTTGTTGTTATGAATATGCCTTATGATCATGAGACTCCACATCGCACTGGCCGTAGACGAAGCATCTCTTTATGTGTATTGTATCATACTCTTTTAGATTATTTGTATCCACCCGACCATGAAAAATGAGGACCAAATTTTGGAAATTAGTCGATGTAGAAAAGAGTTCGGTTCTCATATTTTCGACTTCGTTTCCCTCCCACCACTTTGAACTTGTAGAAAATTGCGAAAATGAGAACACAAAGCTCTGAATAGAATAAGGCTGAAAATGAAAGTAGCTGTAATATAAATGAAATGCAATGACGAAGAAGACGTCGAGGCCACCATGTCTGCGCTCTCTGATATGATTGATTTGGAATGCGAGAAATCAACCTTTTAAACAAGAACTGTTTCTTGGGCCAGAATTTGCAATATGGATACAAATTCGATTGCGAACTTGCTTGGAAATTAGCAGAGTGCCAAGGTGGGAGAACAGAGACCTTCCCAGGCCATGTAGCGAAGAAGCATCGGATATGATTGATTTGGAATGCGAGAAATCAACCTTTTAAACAAGAACTGTTTCTTGGGCCAGAATTTGCAATATGGATACAAATTCGATTGCGAACTTGCTTGGAAATTAGCAGAGTGCCAAGGTGG
>Ga0209712_10003421_pt1 | contig 12877 bp, 9 predicted proteins | sample ArcOceMetagenome_FD_187443 | JGI IMG/M metagenome (GOLD analysis project Ga0209712, IMG submission 187443) | Marine eukaryotic phytoplankton communities from Arctic Ocean - Arctic Ocean - Greenland ARC118M Metagenome (SPAdes) (version 2) | ecosystem: Environmental > Aquatic > Marine > Oceanic...
AACGCGATTGTTGGGAAATAGCAGGGAAAACACAGCAAGTGCCGGCACAACGCATGATTGATTTTATCGAAGGAAAAATTTCTAAAGACTTTCCTAAAACATCGTATCAGCCAGGCATCGTTTCCGTAGACCTAAATACGGTTTTACCCCCAATGATTTCTAAACGCTTGCGAAAAGCATTTTCTGCATACGGCAAAAAAATGAAAGGGTATTTTACCAATGAAGCGGTTTTGCATGCGCCAGAAAGTCGCACCTCCTCACCCGTTTCAATTCCCAGAAATATAGATACTTTAGAACATGTGATCGTTAAAGGCTTATATCCTTGCGGGGAAGGCGCAGGCTATGCGGGCGGGATTATTTCTGCTGCCATTGATGGGATCAATTGTGTGGATGCAATAAGTGCGAAACTCACCAAACGTTAAATAATCACTTTGTACCAATAAAAAAGGCGGTCTTTTCAGACCGCCTTTTGAATACTATTTAGCGATACTAGTTGCTAAGAATACTTTTTTTTGGAATTATTATTGTTTATCAAGGAAAGAGGCTTCATCACTACCTTCAAACAATAGAGTCAACTTATCTCTTTGGGCGGCATAATAGGCACTTAACTCTTCAGAGCTAGCTGCATCTATTAATAAGAGTGTACCACTAAGAATGCTAGGATTTGTATAAGTTCCTTCAGCTAGTTCTACTACATCATCACAATCCATGTTTGTTATGATAGCACTAAAATCAGTTGAACTTGTAAAGCTAATTTGTTCCGTATAGGTACAACTCTCGCCTACGGTGACACCATTCCATACCCCAATGAGTGTGGTATCATAGTCAGAGTCTCTTGTTAAAGTGATTGAATCTCCTTCGGGATTTACGATAATTATAGAGTCCTGATTAACTACTGTAACGGAAATTATGTCTACCTCGTCGTCAAGTGTGTCAGTCATTGTAATTTGATTCCCATCAAGAGTCCAAGTCTTTCCTTCCACGTTCTCTTCTACTACTGTTCCATCTGTGGCGATTAACGAAAAATATATTGACATTTCTGCTTCTTCTGTGAAAGTCATTCTGTTAAGAAAAGATCCTTCAGCATCTGTAAATTGTGAAGTCCAGTTGCCAATAATGGTTTCTGCAGTTGTTGGTAGTGTTGGGGTCTCAGTAGTATCATTGTCCGAAGACGTACAGGCTGTTATACTGATAATTGTAAATAATAATAATAAATTTTTTATAGTTAAATTGGCTCTGATAAAGGTAGTCCTTTGGTGTTAAAAACCATTGTAATTAGCAACGATTTTAGTTTAAAATAAAACAAGCTAAGAGAGGTTCCTTAAACTATACCTGCCAAAAAAGGATAAGGCATTTTTTTTTTGTAAATTAGAGGCATAGCTAGTTGCTTAACCAATTTTAAATCAATAATTTATGTTTACAAAAATAAGAATTTTTTTATATGATTCCGTATTATCCGAATCTGTAAAAAACAAAGTGGAGCGTACTATTCTTGTAATCTCAATACTAAGTTTTTTAGCTCATCTAATTGCCATTTTTTTGGTTAAAAGTAATCTGATTATTCTTCCAGAAAATGTTGGTTTTTTTGATTCTCCTATTGCTGCAATTTACACCCCATTTTCATTTATCCTTATCTACGAAGTGTATTTGTTGATTTTCTATTTACCAAGGTCAATTACTACCTATATTGGGAAGCAGTATGAGATTATTACACTTATTGTTATCCGAAGAATTTTTAAAGATTTAGCCAATTTAGAACTAAACTCAGATTGGTTCGATATTAAAAACGATCTAAACTTTACTTATGATATTATAACTGCACTGTTGCTGTTTTTTATGATATATATATTTTCACTAGAGCGTCAAAAACTACATCATTCAAACAAAATTAACACCCTTGCACCAGCTCAACTTGAGCAATTTATATCAATTAAAAAGTTCATGGCTACGATTTTAGTCCCTATTTTTATTGGGATTGGATTGGTGACTTTTACAAGTTGGGTTTTAGATGGTACACCTGCCAATTTATCAGTTGCTATAAAGGATGTTAACAGTATTTTCTTTGACCAATTCTTTGCTATTTTGATTATTGTTGATGTGTTTTTACTTCTATTTTCATTTTTCTATACCGATCAATTTCATAAAGTAATCAGAAACTCTGGTTTTATTATATCAACAATTCTTATTCGCTTGTCATTCTCTGTAGATGGTTTATTGAATAATTGTCTTATTATTAGCTCTATCGCCTTTGGTATTCTGATTTTATGGATTCATAACCGCTTTGAGAAAAACATAAATATAATTTAAATAAAAAGGTTTTGCCAACTTTTATTTGTGACTTATTCCCTATTTTTTTGGGTCTAAAACCATGTTGATTCTGTATACAGCATCTCTAAGATGAATTTTATTCATACTGTTTGAGGTGTTTGAAATACTTGAGTTAATTAGGTTCTTCAAGGTTTTTAGTTCTGACCTTATGATAGCTCTAATATCTGATTGACTTGTGTTGACTGCCGTAGACTTGACATAATCACTTCCCCTTCTTTTCCTTTGATTTTCTACAGTCATTAGATACGCGAGTCTGTCAATGTGTGCGCGTTGCAAATTCCGTCTGTAAGTGTCAATTCTTCGTCCGTTGTAAAGCTCAGTCCAGATTCCTTTTCTTAAATCATTAGTCATGTTTCGAAGGGTGTAAGCTTCATAGCCATTCAACGTTTCGTTTTCAATCATTCGCGCCATCTTACCCAGACTTAATACGTTTTTTAAACTACGTTCTTGTAGAGCTCGAATTCGTTCTACAGATCCTGAATATTCAATACGCTCAAAAATAGAGGTTTCTAATAGCCACTTAGGGGTAGAGAATAATTGATCATTGATAAAGCTTAAAGCATTTTTTTGATGTGATTTAGTAACATGACTATAAACGGCACCTTCTTGATCTGCTGTTTTGTAATGCTCATAGACCCCTCCGATATTGTTTGCTACATGCCCCATGTAGCGATTAAATTGTGAAAGCACTTGTCCATACATCTCGTTCAAGTCAGAGTAATCTTCGCCAGCAACTGTGGTCCATTTAATTAGGTTGGGTACAATTCGCTTTAAGTTTTTAATTCCGTAAGTGCTTGCCAAAATAGCATCGTCCCCAAGATCTTCTGTTTGTGAGCTTGGGTCTACAACATCCCCAACCTGTTGGTGTCCAAAACGGTACATTGGGTCGCCTGCATGTTTCAGTATCCAGTTGTTTAGCGTTTCCTTTTCTTCTACTGCTGTTTTGTCTAGAATTGGCCTGTAGCCCCAAGAAATAGCATACTTGTCATAAACACCAATATTTGGCATTAAAGCCACACCAACATCTTCTGGTTGTGCCACGTAGTTAAAACGGGCATAATCCATTATCGAAGGAGCTGTTCCGTATTTTTGGGTAAATTCTGCACTTCTCAAGTCTTCTACTTTGTAAGCACAGCTACTACCCATATTATGTGGTAATCCTAAAGTGTGTCCAACTTCATGAGCAGATACAAAACGAATTAAGCGTCCCATAACTTCGTCTTTGAATTCTGGCATTCTTGCTTCCGGGTTAATAGCAGCTGTTTGAACAAAAAACCAGCCCCTTAGCAATGTCATTACGTTGTGATACCAATTGATGTCACTTTCTAAAATCTCTCCTGTCCTAGGGTCACTTACGTGTGGTCCATTAGCATTAGGAATAGGAGATGCTAAATATCTTACTACAGAGTATCGAACGTCTTCTGGACTCCATTCCGGATCTTCTTCTACAGATGGAGGGTCGGCAGCTATAATGGCATTTTTAAAACCTGCAGCTTCAAAAGCAATTTGCCAGTCTTCAATACCCTGTTTGATATATTTTCTCCATTTTTTAGGAGTCGCACGATCTACATAGTAAATAATTTGTTTTTTTGGCTCTACCAGTTCTCCAGCTTTATAACGCGCCATGTCTTCAGGTTTAACCTCTAGTCTCCATCGATCCAAAAAAGTGAGTTCTTTACTTCGTTGATTTCCTAACCCATAATCGACCTGTCCTCTAGCAAACCAGCCAACTCGTTTGTCATAGTAGCGACGTTTCATAGGATTCTCAGGTAACAAAATCATTGAATTATTAATTTCTATAGAAATAGTTCCCGTACTAGAATTTGAGGGAGGATTACTTGCTGCATACGTTTTTATGTGACGAGCTTCTATGTTTTTAGGGTAACTTTTAACACTTTCAATAAAAGATTTATCACTTTCTAAACGCGATACTTTATAACGTTTTCTTGTGCTGGAAGGTAGTCCCAAAGCCTTCACGTCCTTATTGAATAAATCGGTCACATCAATGACCGTCGCCGTTGAATCTACACTCAAAGCTTTTATTGGAAAGGTGTATAATACAGGTTCAAAATTAGAATTTACAACGGCTTCATGGACTGGTAATGAGTCCGCTGCAAACACTTCGTGTGAAACGACTCTTAAAACGACTTTTTTATCCTTTTTTTGCCATCTTAATACTTGTGTGTTTTGTTTGCCCCCTCCGAATCCAATTCCAGAAGCTGTTTTTGAAATACGAGTTACCATCAACATTTCCTTGTCAAAAAGACTATCTTGAATTTCATAGAAAAAGAGGTCATCAACTTTGTGAACGGTAAATAAACCTTCATCTGATTTTGCATCCTTAGTAATTACTTTAGCATAGGGGAGTATGTCTCCTTTTTTAGGCTTTGGATCTGGCTTTTCGGATATTTTAGAAGTATCAGTTTTTTTCTTAAAGAGTTTTTTTATACTCACGCAGGAATTCAAGGAAGCCACCACAAAAGTTAAAAGGCATACGGAAATTAATTTTTTCGTCAAAGTATTGAGTTTAGTTGATAAATTTTGAATTGAAAGATAGGAATTCTTTAATTAAGTAATAAAAATTAAAGTGAATACATTACGGTTGAAGGTGACTTTTACTAGCCAACTAATGAAACAAATAGGATGTCTTCAGATTTGTAGACTTTCGCTAATTCTTTCGATGTCAATCCTTTAATGCCCTTGTCCCAGCCTTTATTACTTAGTCCAGACTGTGCCTTTAATTCGGATAATTGAATTTCAGGTTTTGACTTTAATACGTCGAAAATGGCTTTTTCATTATCACTCAGAGCTACCGCCTTTTTTTCTGGTTTCATTTGTGGAAAAAACAACACCTCTTGAATAGAAGAATTATTTGTTAAAAACATAATTAATCGGTCCATGCCAATGCCCATGCCAGAAGTTGGAGGCATGCCATATTCTAACGCTCTTAAGAAATCTTGGTCAATAAATTCAGTTGCTTCATCATCTCCTCGCCCAGCTAATTTTATTTGATCTTCAAAGCGTTCTCGTTGATCGATAGGATCATTTAGTTCCGAATAAGCATTTGCTAACTCTTTTCCACAAACAATTAATTCAAACCGCTCTGTAAGTTCAGGCTTAGATCGATGCTCCTTAGTTAAAGGGCTCATCTCTTTTGGATAGTCAGTAATAAAAGTTGGTTGTATATAATTTGCTTCACATTTTCCGCCAAAAATTTCATCGATTAGTTTTCCCTTCCCCATAGTATTGTCTACTTCAACACCCATGTCTTTGGCAGCGTCTCTGATTTCATTTTCTGATTTCCCTGAAATGTCAAATCCGGTAAAGTGTTTGATGGAATCGGTCATAGTAATTCTTGCATATGGTGCTTTAAAACTAATTTCATGCTTACCAAAAGTTGTTTTTGCGCTACCGTTTACTTCCGTGGCACAAAAATCCAATAATTTTTCAGTAAAATCCATCATCCAGTTGTAGTCTTTATAGGCCACATAAATCTCCATCATTGTAAACTCAGGATTGTGGGTACGGTCCATTCCTTCATTTCTAAAGGTTTTTGCGAATTCATAAACGCCGTCAAACCCTCCAACAATTAATCTTTTTAAATACAATTCACATGCAATTCGCATGAACATAGGAATATCTAAGGAGTTATGATGAGTTAGAAAGGGTCTTGCGGCAGCACCGCCAGGTATGGATTGAAGGATAGGAGTTTCTACTTCAAAATAACCAGCCTTGTTAAAGAAATTTCGCATGGCTGTAAAGAGCTTTGTTCGCTTTATAAATACTTCTTTAACATGCGGGTTGACTACCAAATCTGCATACCGTTGACGGTAACGCATTTCAGGGTCGTTAAATTCATCATATGTATTTCCTTCCGCATCTGTTTTTGGAAGGGGTAAGGGCTTCAAAGCTTTACTTAGTAATGTGAAATCTTTAACTAAGACTGTTTTTTCTCCTACTTGAGTGGTAAACAACTCTCCTTCAATTCCAATAAAATCACCCAAATCAAGGAGTTTTTTGAAAATATCATTGTACTTGCTTTTGTCTTCTCCAGGACATATTTCATCGCGATTGATGTAAATTTGAATTCGGCCTTCACTGTCTTGCAGTTCTGCAAAAGCAGCTTTTCCTTGTATTTTTTTTCGCATCAAACGACCCGCCAAGACAACCTTATCTCCTTCTAAAAAACCGGACTTAACCTTAGCGCTAGTATGCGTTACGGGATATAAATCTGCAGGATAAGGATTGATTCCTAATTCACGTAATTTTGATAGTTTTTCACGACGGACAATTTCTTGCTCTGAAAGCTGCGACATAGTACTATTATATAGATTCTTAAAGTTACAAAGATACTGACTATTGCTTAAGATTTCAATTTATGTTGAATAAATCCTAGATTGGTTTTGTAAGGTTCTTTTTGTAGTTTTACCCAACATTTATTACTGTAACCTAACAATAGTTTTTATGAGCATTTGGCGTGTTATATTATCTATCCTATTTCCCCCTTTAGCGGTTTACGACAAAGGATGCGGTTCTATCATAATTGTATTTTTATTAACCCTTTGCGGTTGGGTGCCCGGCGTTATAGCGGCTCTTGTTATTTTAAATAACCCTAAAGTATAATCCTTTATATTTACCCCTATGAATAAAACGATTAACATACAAGATCTTGGTCTTAGAGATTATAAAGATGTTTGGGATTTTCAAGAAACCTTATTTAAAGCGACTATTGATATTAAAATTAAAAATCGTCGAGAATCGGCTGGTCTAGTGACCCCAAACCATTTGTTGTTTGTCAGTCATCCCCATGTTTATACATTGGGCAAGAGCGGAGATTTCTCCAATCTTTTATTGTCAGAAAAAGAATTAGAATCCAAAGGCGCTACTTTTTATAAAATTAATCGGGGGGGTGATATTACTTATCACGGGCCAGGCCAAGTAGTCGGCTATCCCATTTTAGATCTTGAAAATTTTTTCACAGACATTCACAAATTCCTTCGTTTTTTGGAGGATACCATCATATTAACACTTGAAGAGTATGGCCTTAAAGCCGAGCGTAGCCCTGGAGAAACAGGGGTTTGGTTAGATGTAGGTACGCCATTTGCACGTAAAATATGCGCAATGGGCGTGAGGGCCAGTCGTTGGGTTACCATGCATGGATTTGCGTTAAATGTAAATGCTGATTTAGGATATTTTGACAATATAATCCCGTGCGGAATTCGTGGAAAAGCAGTCACTTCTTTAAATGTTGAACTTGGTCAGGTAGCGGTGGACGAAAAAGAAGTGAAAGCAAAACTTTTAAAACATTTTCTTAAACTTTTTGAAGCAAGCAAAGCCTAATACATTTGATATAAGATCAAACTGTTAGAGTCACTTTTTGTTACAAACTCAAGAGCAGAATCACCATCGGCATTTGCGAGGTCAATAGCACTAGTGCCAAAAACAGGAACCTTAGGAAATGCGTTACCCTGGCTGTTAAAAATCCAAACTTTTTTTGATTGTAAATCCGTTATTGTAATGTAAATCTTATCTTTTAAATAAAACAACGATGGGGGGGTGTAACTTCCGTAATCTAGGTCAATAACGTTGGATTTTATTGAGAGTTTGTTTTCACTGCGTGTCACTAGTGTTTTTGAGGACGTAGTGATAGCATGTTTAGAGTCCAGACCTAGATTTTGACGACTCACACTACCTTTTGTATTCACTTGAACTAAATCCCCTTTTGTATTGGTGGTCGTAAATAATGAATTGTAAAAGTAGATACCCTCATTTGAGAAATCTATAGTTTCTTTAACTTTCACTCTAACGTCTCCGCGCCGGTCAAGTAGCTTAAGCTGCTTCCCAGCACTAAAAGCAATAAAGTCTTTCCCACGGAATCGAACATGAATTGGTTGACTACTAATAGTTTGTGACGAATTGTATTTAAACCCTTTCACAGACGTGCCGTTAAGGTCATACATTAAAAGGTTTGAATTTTGAGTAATCAAAAACCGGTAGTTTCGCTTTTTGTCGTAATCAAAAACCGACACGGGTTGTGTAATGTCATCATTAAACTTGATAGGAAATTCACCTACATTTCTCCCATTTCTGTCGAGAACATATAACCTCTTTTGTGTCGAAAACACCAATTGAAGTCGGCCGTTTTTATATAAATCTACTTGCTCTACTGCTCCAGAAACAGCCCCATTAAGACTCTTTTTCCATAGAACAACTCCCTTATTTGAAATTAAATATAGATTATTTTTTACGTCTTGAATTAAAATATCTTTCCCTTTAGTTATATGGTTAGAGACAAATACAGGCCCCATCAATATGTCAGCTGGAAGTACCAAATTAAACTCTTCTCTAATAAGGCTTTTTGATTGTCTTGGTTTTGATTTTTGTAAGACACTATTTAAGTGAACTATATTATCATCCTTCACAAATTGTATTCCCGAAAGCTTGTAATCACTTAGCTCGCTTCCCTTTATAGTAGATTTAAAGAGTGTATTTAACAATTCAGCCAATCGATGGTTGTTAAAGTAAGTTTGAACAGATGCTTCGTCACTTAACGATTTTTGAAGTGTTTCATATGAAATAGAACCTTCTAGTATATTTTTGTTGAAGTAATTTGAAATGACCAATTTCAATACTTCTTCTGAGTCTGAAAAAACGAGATAATCTTCTAAAGTAATGAATTTCGTTGGGCTTATTTTTGGCAGCAGAGGTCCAAAAGTGTCATTAAACAATGAAGACTCTGTAAATTCAAATAGCGGAATGGATCGAAAACTATTAAGTTCGTTTTGGAATCCGCTTAAAGCTTCATAAGTTGCGCTAATATCGATAGACTTTAAAGCGATCCCATTTCCTTCTTGTGTCTCAAAGATCCCGATTTCTTCTGTAGTGTTGAAAAATGCTTCAGCTAATTCGGATGCTTTTGAAGGGGTTCCTAAAGAGTCAATATTTCGTTGGAGTTGTTCAAAGTCCGTGTAGTTAAAAATAAAAGTGTTTTGGCTTTCCGAAGGAAAGACTGCTTGTAGCCTTTGGGGTTGAGGGTTTAATTTCTCAAAAAGTCTAAACCATTTATTTTCAGAATTAGCATCAAGCAAGTGCCCATTAACAGTCACGCTTTCAGGGGTCATATTAAATTCTAAAAACGCAGCCCCGAGACTTACATCTGGCATAGATGGCAAGCTAGGGAGCCCTTTATGATAAAGAGAAAAAGTGTTTGTTGTTTGATGTAGTTTCGAAAGCTTGGAGTAGTCCGATGCTTTTTGTGCTTTAATAGCCTCTAAAGTTGATTTAGATTCCGATGCGATTAGAATGCTGTCAAGAATTATAAATGGAATTAGTAATGAATCCTTAGTTTGTAAGTTTCTGCGGTGCGTGATAAATGTATAAACAGTTCCTTGGGATTCTTTAGTTATACACACCAGAAGTGGACTCCTGCTCTGTATGCTGTCCAGTGGCTTAAGTGCTTTTTGTAAGGGAGTGAATATAGTTGTTTTTGACGCTAGATCTGTATTGTCTAGCGCGCTTTTAAACCCCTCAAGTGAATGTATTGAAAGTACAGTAGCGGCGTTGTTAGGAACTAAATCTTCAATAGAGCGCTGATTTTTTAGCGTATGATTACAGCTTGAAATTAGTGAGAAAACTACTATAAAATATAATATCTTATGCATTGATTGATGTCCTTTATGAGTCTTCATACAAAGATAAGATTTATAATTCAATAGGGTCTTGTTCAGCTAAAAGTCTAAACGACATACGATGGTATTTTGAGGGGCCATGTTTTTGGATCGCTTCCCTGTGTTCCTTTGTTGGGTAGCCTTTGTTTTGCTTCCAATTATACATAGGAAATTCTTTGTGAATTTTTTCCATATATGCATCCCTGTAGGTTTTAGCCAATACTGAAGCTGCTGCGATGTTTTGATATTTGCTGTCTCCTCTTATAATGGTTTGGTAAGGAATTGACTTAAAGGCTTTAAATCTATTGCCGTCTACACTAATGAATTCAACTTTCTCTAATTTTGAAATCGCATGATGCATGGCTAAAATCGAGGCATTTAAGATATTTATTTCATCTATTTTTTTTGGAAACACATGTGCAACTCCATAAAAAACGGCCTCTGACTCAATAATGGGTTTAAGGAATTCTCGCTTTTTATGCGAAAGTTGTTTGGAGTCGTTTAGAATTTCATTCAAAAAATATGAGGGTAAAATAACGGCAGCGGCTGTTACGGGTCCCGCTAAGCACCCCCGACCCGCTTCGTCAGTCCCGCACTCAAATTCATAATCTGAAAATTTTAATTCTAACATTATTGTAATTTTAAATCCTAAAAAACCAATCTAAATCAGCCTTTATGCTGTAAAAAAACAAAATAGAATAGATATTTGCTATTTTTGCCCCAACAATAATTTGTTATTAGATACTTATATATGAATAAATTAGTTTTAGTACTTCTTTGCTTTCTTGCTGGAAACACTGCATTTTCTCAAAACAAACCCTTGCTTCAAAAGAAACAAAGGCTGTCAAGTAATGCTAGCACCAATCGCATTGATTCAGATTCTCTTTCGGATCGAGGTTCAAAGCCGACTCTGAAAAATGAAAATGCTAAAATTCAAGATTATCTGATAATTACGCGCGAAAATGACACCATCCAAGTAGATACAACTTTGTCCATATATAAGGACTATAAATTTAACTACTTAAAAAAAGATGATTTTGAGCTTTTACCTTTCAGTAACATGGGGCAGACCTATAACACCCTAAGTCATAATTTCAAATCCTCAAGTTTAAGCCCTCAAATAGGGGCAACAGCCAAGCACTTTAATTACATGGACATTGATGCCATTGACTATTACCGCGTGCCTACACCATTCACAGAGTTGATGTATAAAACGGGTTTTGAACAAGGTCATGTCTTAGATGCGTTTTTCACAGTCAATACCTCAGATCAATTTAACATGTCAATTGCCTATAAAGGAATGCGGTCATTAGGTAAGTATCAGCATATTTTATCGAGCACTGGAAATTTTAGATTTACAACAAACTATAGTTCCAAAAACAGTCGCTACAAACTAAGGACACATATTGTGAAGCAAGACATCCTTAACCAAGAAAATGGAGGCATCTCAGATGACGACCTTGTAGATTTTGAGTCTGGAAATTCTGAATTTACCGACCGATCATTGTTTGATCCTTTATTTGAGAACGCTCAAAGCAATTTAGAGGGTAAGCGATTTCATATGGATCAATCGTATATACTAGTACAGAGAGATTCTTTGAATTCAAACCAAATTTCGATTGGAAATCTATTGACATTTGAAGATAAATATTATCAGTTTACACAAGATTCCAATACTTCTTTCTTTGGAGATGCTTTTGTGTCATCAAGTATTTCTGACAAATCTACTTTGGAAAGCTTTTATGCGGAGCTAAATGCGCAGTATTCCAATGAAACACTAGGGGCGGTTAAAGCTAGTTTAGGATATAACAACTATAATTACGGATACAATTCTCTTGTGATTTTAAACAATCAAACCATCACTAATCGTTTGTTGGGAGATGTACTCTCATTTGTGGGTGCTTATGAAAATAAAATTGGTGCCTTAAATGTTAAAGGAGATATTGGATTTAATTTGACAGGTCCCTTAGATGGCAATTTTATAAATGGAGACGTTTCATACGATCTTAGCGATGATATGGATGTTCATGCCAGTATTAATATAAACTCTAAAGCAGCTGATTTTAATTTTCAGTTGTACCAAAGTGATTACTTGAGCTATAACTGGGAAAACAATTTCAAAAATCAGCAAACAAAGCAATTAGCGATTGCGCTCAATTCCAAAAGGTTTGGAAGTCTACAAATAGATTATAACACTTTAGGTAATTACCTGTATTTTAAAAAAGATCAAGAGTCCGCTGTTAAGCCCTTTCAGCATGATGGAACGGTTAACTATGTAAGAGCAAAACTGTCCAATGAAATAAGCTACAAAAAGTTCGCGCTGAACAATACGATTCTTTTTCAAAATGTTTTTGATGGGGATGAGGTCTTAAATGTGCCACAATTAGTGACACGACACTCCTTTTACTATACCGATGAGTTCTTTAAAAAGGCCCTGTTTTTGCAAACAGGGTTGACGTTTAGTTATTTTTCTAGCTATACTATGAATGCGTATGACCCATTACTAGCAGAATTTTACACACAAAACACTACTGATATCGGAGATTTTCCAAGAATAGACTTTTTTATTAATGCTAAAATAAGTCAAGCACGCATCTATTTAAAGGCAGAACACCTCAATTCTTCATTCACAGGGAATGACTTTTACTCGGCTCCAAACTATCCTTACCGAGATTTCACAGTAAGATTTGGAATTGTGTGGAATTTTTTTCTATAATTTTTCATTCTTAACATATTGTAATTCAGGCCATAAAATGGGGATGGTTATTTGATGTTCAAAATAGCTTGTATAAAAGTTGTGAAAGGCAAAAAAGGTTGTATGTTTGCAGCCGCTTAAAAAGCGGAAGTTAAATAGGGAAGTTCATTGTATTATTGAGATGTTA
>Ga0209712_10003425_pt1 | contig 12870 bp, 12 predicted proteins | sample ArcOceMetagenome_FD_187443 | JGI IMG/M metagenome (GOLD analysis project Ga0209712, IMG submission 187443) | Marine eukaryotic phytoplankton communities from Arctic Ocean - Arctic Ocean - Greenland ARC118M Metagenome (SPAdes) (version 2) | ecosystem: Environmental > Aquatic > Marine > Oceanic...
CTCATGGTATTTTAAGTGGACCAGCAGCAGAAAGAATAAGTGAATGTAAAGAGCTAGAAGCAGTTGTAATAACAGATACTATTCCTCTATGCGATGAATGTAGTAAAGTTGAAAAAATAAAAGTTTTATCTACTGCAGATATTCTTTCTAAAGCGATTCATAGAACATTTAATCACGATTCAGTTAGTTCGTTGTTTATATAATGATTAAGCTAGTAGTAGGGTTAGGAAATCCTGGATCAGAATATGAATCAACAAGACATAACATAGGGTGGTTACTTTTAGACGCCTATGCTCCAATAAGTGGTAATAACTGGAAGTCTAAATTTAAAGGCTATTACACTGACGCTACTGTTGGTACAGAGAAGATATACTTTTTAAAACCAGATACATATATGAACTTATCTGGAGAAAGTGTTCAGCCTCTTTGCCAGTTCTTCAAAATAAAACCAGAAGAAATTTTAGTATTACAAGATGAGTTGGATCTCCCTTTTGGACAAATAATGTTTAAAAAAGGTGGAGGCTTAGCAGGTCATAATGGACTAAAATCAATCACTCAGTGTCTTGGTACTCAAGACTTTCATAGAATGAGAATGGGCATCGGGCGTCCAGTTCATGGAAGTGTATCTAATTGGGTTCTTGGTAAGTTTTCTGGTGATAAAGAAATAGAATTGGGAGTCGTACTAGATAAAAGTTCTGAAGCTCTTAGTGCCTTTATTAAAGAAGGAATGAAAGCGGCCACAAAATATAATAAAAAAGACTTCTTAGCTTTGAATTAAACACTAAGTCAGTATATCATTATTGAATGAATAAAAATGTAATGAGCTTTTTGAAAAACTACCTATTAGAGAGTGATACACCCTGTCTGTATTATAATCTAGATAAGATTAAAGAAGATTTCAAATACTTTAACGCAAATAAAAACGAAAATATTAAACTCTTATTCCCAGTAAAATCTTTTTCACATAAATTCTTTTTAGATGAAATATCTGAATACTTAGACGGCTTTGATATTTCTAATAATACTGAATATGAATCTATTGAGTCATACAACAAAGAATATATATCTTGTTCGTCTCCGTTTATCTGCGAGGAAATTAACGAGAAAGTTATTCATGATGTAAATTCAGAAGACCAAAAACCACACAAAAAATATTATATAAGATTAAATCTTAATGAATCATCTAGGTTTGGAATTGACCTAAATAGTATTACCAAAGAACTATTAGTAGGGTCTAAAGGAATACATTTTCATAATCAAAAATGGGGAGAAGATGCTTTTGAAAAAATAAGAGGTATAATTAAACACTTTGAAGATAACTTTGAATTAGAAGAAAACTTTCATTTTAATATTGGTGGTGGTTATAATCATATTTCTCAAAATGAACTTTTAGGGGAATTAAATAAGCTCGCAAAAGAAAAATCTAAATATATATTTTTCATTGAACCAGGTAGAATGTTTATTAAGAATAATGGTTATTTAATTGGAAAAGTTTTAGAGGTTCAAAACATTGAATCTATTAAAGAGACAAGAGTCTTAACAAATATATCTCATACATGTCATTTAAGGTGGGAGTTACAAGGATCAGGGATCAACTTCTATTCGTTATTGGCAAAAGGTAAAGAGAATAAGTACAAATCCATCTCAATTGGTGGATCAACTGTTTATGAGCACGATAAAATTTGTTCATTAGAGATCGAGAATAAAATATATGTGAATGATTTTATGTGTATTAATATGATTAGTGGCTATGGAATGAGTTGGAATTCAACTTTTAATGGAATCGATAAAGCGAATCTAAAGTATAAATTAAACAATAAGATTATACTTTATTAAAAACACCAATGTCAGTTAGATTACTAATTAAGTCATCTTTAATTTTTTTGAAAACTTCATTATCTAAATCAAAGTCCTTTTGAAGAATACATTCTTCTTCAGGCTTTTGTTCTACAAGGGATACGAAAAGTTTCGCTGCCATCCCATCAATAGATATAATATTTTCATCGTTTTCTTCAAGGCTTACAATATTTACAACATCGCCAGACACAGAGTAAAAGAAATTTTCATTAAATAGCTTAGTCATTAATATCCTATTTTACTCAATTGGTTCAAGAGCTGCTTCTTTCGCATATACTGAAAGACTTTTGTCTGCAAACTCTTCTTCAGAGAATAAGCTTTCAACTTTAGTTATCTTAACGCAACCAAGAGCTTCATTTTTATACTCTGTCCCAAAGTTTAAAATTTCTTTGATTTTTTTCATATTTATATCCAAGTTATGTCTAGTATCCATTATAGTATAAAACTCTATCTATATAAACATATAAAAATACGTAGTAATATCGGTGTTTTAGGCCTCCCCGTCGTTTGTATCTATATGAAATTATAATCAGCTGAAATACTTAATTCTAGCAATACAAACATAAATAATAGATAATATTAGCTGGGGGATTAATTGAATATCATAGGAATTTCAGCTTTTTATCATAATTCAGCTGCTTCATTATTTATTAATGGAGAACTAGTTGGAGCAATTGAAGAAGAGAGAATTAGTAGAAAGAAGTTTGATGCCTCTTTTCCAGAACTATCCTTAAATAACTTATTATCTGAGAATAACTTAACACCTCAGGATATTGATCTTGTTTGTTATTATGAGAAACCAAAGGACAAACTTAAAAGACAGTTTTCAATGGTTAGTAAAATTGAAAACATTCCGTACAGTAAATTCTTTAACCAGTATTACAACCCTGAAAAAAGTATAAAGTCCTACTTTGGCAAAGAAATCACAATTGAATATTTCAAGCACCATATGTCACATATGGCCTTTTCATTTTATGCATCTAAATTTAAAGAAAGCACTTTTTTAATTACTGATGCTGTTGGAGAAGAAGATTCACTGGCCTTTGGCCATATAGACTCAAAAGGGAAAGTTGATTATCACACAATCAAGTTTCCTCACTCTGTTGGTATGCTTTATAGTGTTTTTACAGAGTACTTAGGCTATAGAGTTAATAGTGACGAATATAAAGTTATGGGGCTTGCAGCATATGGTGAACCAACATACTTAAAAAACTTAGAAGTAATTGTAGATAATATGAATTTAAATGAATTTAAATTAAATTTAGATTATTTTGAATTCAATGATTATTTTCATAAGAAAACCTTCTCAAAAAAATTAGAGGAATTAATATCATTAGAGCCTCTAAAAGATATAACAAAAGTTACCCAGAAACATAAGGATTTAGCAGCAAGTATTCAATACCTGATTGAAAAAATAATATTAGGATTTATAAAAGAGATTAAAATAAAGTATCCAAAATCTAAGAATCTTTGCTTGGGTGGTGGAGTTGCTTTGAATAGTGTTTGTAATATGAAAATATCCAAGATGAAAGTTTTTGATAATATATACATCCCTTCATCACCTGGAGACGCTGGAAGTGCAATTGGTTGCGCATATTTAGGATTAATAAATAATAATCAAAAAATAAAATCAAACTATCAACCATATCTTGGAAGAAATATTAAAAAGAATATAAGTGACTATAAAAAATTTGGCAGTGTCGGAGATGTAGGCCTTGATACTCTCGCCAAACTACTACATGAAGGCAATATAATTGGAGTTGTAAGTGGAAGGTCTGAGTTTGGTCCACGTGCTTTAGGAAATAGAAGTATTTTAGCTAATCCCACAGTTGAGGGAATGAAAGATAAAATTAATCTAAAAGTTAAAAATAGAGAAGGATATCGACCTTTTGCTCCGGTTATACTTGAGGAAGAAGCAGATAAATACTTTGAAGAAATTAATACTAATCACTATATGACACAGACATACTCTGTAAAAAACATGGCACTAGATATAATGCCTGAGGCCGTTCATATTGATAAAACGGCCAGAGCTCAAACTGTGTCGGAAAAAAGTAATCCTTGGTTGTATAAATTAATAAAAGAATTCTATTCACTAAGTGGGAGTCCAGCATTAATAAATACTTCTTTTAATTTAAGCGATGAACCTATTGTAGATACAGATTTAGATGCAATCATGTGCTATTTAAGATCTGATATAGATTACTTGTATATTGATGGAACCTTGCTAGATAAAAAAAGAGTTGCAAAAAGTATAATTGAGAATGCGAAAGTATTCTATAAGAAAAATAATACAGATGAAAATCAAAGTTATAGTTTTTAAATGAATAATAAAATACTAATAGACAAATTTCTAAAAAAATTCAAAAGCCGAAATGAAGCTGAGAATGTTATAAACGCCTTCAAGGGTAGAAAAAAATCTATAGAAAATTATAATAAACTTCAAAAAGACTTTCAAATTCTAGGTGACGCCGTAGTTAATATCAATGAGACACCAAGTCAGTATCTATTTACAAGTGATAAAACTCAACCAATAGGCAATAAAAACTGTGTTATTATTGGTGAGTCAGTTGCTCGTTGTTATGGAATTGATCCATTACTTAATTTCAAAAAGATACTAGAAGTAACAGATCCAAGTTATAACTATATTGACCTCGCTAAAACCGCCTTACCATCTCAAGACATCTTATCTCAAGTTGAATTAATAAATGAAATAAAACCAGAGAAGTTAATTGTGGCAATTGGTAACAATGTACCTAGCTATCTGTTCCTAAACTCTTACTATATGGATTATCTAGAATCAAAATCGATAAATGCTGAAAAATATATAGAGGATATGTACTATGAATTCTATTACAAACCCATAATCGAAAAATTCTTAAATGAAGTTAGTATAAAGAAAGAAGATATATTATTTTTCATACCAATGGGTAATATTTATGGATGGAAAAGAAGAGTCAGTGTTATTAGTAAAGAAGGATCAAAACCCTCTAAGTATTGTCCGGTTAATAATTTCAATCTAGCAAACAAAACCAATGATATAAATTTACTAGAAAGAGCTTACGAGTTTGTTGTAGATAGAAAAAGCACAATGCCAGGCCTTGGAAAAGTATCTGCAAATGCTTATAGAAAAGTACTAAAAGAAAACTCGTTGAACCATATAGATTTTAGAGATCTTTTGTCTTCAAATGAAGACTTTATTGATTACTGTCACTTAAGCTTAAAAGGTATTGATAAGGTAGCAAAGCAGGTAATAGATAAGTGTCGATTCGAATTTAAAGAAAATGAGTATAAAGTATTGTTCTCTGATTCTAAAATTAAAAATAAAATACTTCAATCAAAATATTTACTTCATAAAATGGAAAAACAGAAAATTGAATTTAATAATGAATTTGAAGATATAAATAATTTATTTTGTGGCAAACCGTTACTATTTATAGATTCTTATCATGAACTACTTCGAGATACTGTTATTCGCCAAATTTTAGCACTTGCCGACCCTAAAACAGTTCTGAATGCAAGTGTTGAAAATAATTATATTCTTTGCGGCGAAGACAACCTTTTAAGTTCAAAAATAAATAATAATTTTATAAATGTTTCTCAATTTGCAAAAAAGACAGATAAGGTGTTTCATCATATATCTCAAGATAAAATCAATTTTAATTTCATATCAAAATCTTCTGGAATGAAGAAATTAGAAATAGGGTTTTATAAAGAATATAAAGAATGTAGAATTAATATTTTCTTAAATGGTGATCTAATTAAAGGAGATTTAGAAGAAAAGAACCTAACTTTTGATGTAAATATCAATAAAGGTATTAACTGTTTAGAGATAAAAGTTGAAAAAAAATCCAAAAGTTTAATGTTCGAATATTTCTTTACCCCAGATGTTCTTACAGTATTTGAACCTAAGTTGTACTCTTTGTACTTTTTAAAGGTCCACTAGAATGAAAATGATAGTTATATCTAAAACGGATGATAGATACTGGGGAAGTTGTGATGAAATTGAATTGGCCTTTGACGGTGTAATTGATCAATTAAGAAGTAAAGTTACTATAGAACATATAAAGTACACAGAAGATGTTTTAGATCAAAAAATCATTGAAATTATGAACTTAATAGACAAAGGATATGACTCAATATATTTCTTATCTCATAATATAAACTTTAATACCTTTTTAAAAAAGTTATCTAATTATAGAGATGTTTTGAATCTCTTGATTCCTGTCTATGGTGATATGACCATTCAAGTTAATAGATGGACTGATGCTCATCATAATTTAAAAGGGTGGAAGACTAAAATTATTGTGGCTTCAATAGCTTCTAAAAAACAAATCGAAAAATTTGTTCAAAATAAAAAAAGTATTTATATACTAAAACACTCTTTAACAAATCCATATCTTAAACCGGTGAAAGAAAAAGAAGATACCGGTATAACTAAATACATATATGCAGGCCGGATTTCACTTGGCAAAAATGTATTTGCTTTGATGGATGACTTTATTACAGCATCTAAAATAAAAAATAATATTGAACTTAATATATATGGAAGTGTAGATTCTATCGGTTATAGATTTATAAATTATTCCAGAATAGATCATATTCTCCTAGAGGAATTTAATCATATTTTAAAGCTATCTGGCGGAGTAATAAAGTATCATGGACAGAAATCATCTAAGGAGATGAGTAGTATTTATAAGGATCATGATTACTTTATATCAATGAGTACTTACCAAGATGAAGACTATGGCTTAGCTGTCGCCCAGTCTATTGCTAGCAATTGTTATCCAATTCTATCAAAATGGGGTGGATATCGAGATTTTGACTGTGCAACACATATTGAAACAAAACTGATGAGTAACTTTCATTTCACTTATAATAGAAAGAGATTAATTCAAACAATTTGTAATCCCCCCCCTATAAATAAAGAGGAAATGCTTGAATATTCAATTCAAAATATCTATCCAGATGCAATTGCTATAAATCTATTTAATATTCTTGAAAAAGAATCTGAGGTTTACTCTGGTCAAACATCATTCTTTTGGAAATATAGAAATTTTTATAAAAAGAACTCTGGTCAACCTTATATAAATATTAAAAACTCACTAGAAGTTGAATCAGTATACAAGTCAGTATACCATAGTTACTATGAGTAGAATATCAAACTTTAAAAACACATTTGAAATGAAGCTTCTTGAACTCAAAGAAATCAGAGATGAATTTCTACCTTACTTTGAACTTCCAGAAAAACTTGATAATCATGATGTTCTTATATCTATTAAAAATTCTTTGTATCGGCACATTCAATCTGATTCTTTTAAGAAAATAAAATTTCCAGTCACAAATGTCGGGATCTTACCCCAAGACTGGTATGGTATTAAACTTAATTATTTTTACGCTAGGCAGTCTATCGGACCACTTAATCCACTCAAGGTAATATTTGCAATTGACGGAGCTGAAAGCGAGAATGCTTCAACTTACTTCACCACTTGTTGTCAATCAGCTAATTGGTCGGTTCTTTACACTATTTGGAAGAGCTATGCTCTAAATATGTTCGAAAATCCGAATGAAAAGTTTTTTGAAACGGCCATGATACTTAGACACTTTAATTTAGAACAAAATGGTGAAATAGATAATGTTGTTTATGTTGATTCAAGTTCTGAAACGTACGAATTTCCAACAAAAATATTAGAAGAACAAATTTGTATTGTGGATACAACTTGTACCCACAAAGGGAATAAAGAATTAAATGATTTTATAATTAAATCGTTAAAGATGAATTGGAAAGTTATTCTCACACGAAGTCATCTAAAGCTAGACTCTCTTGGGGCAGAGTATTGCCAACTAGGATCGATTACAGTTCTAAATGAAGACTTGTTTCCAGAACCAAAGAATGACCCCAATTTTAATTATATGGAACCTCAAACATTTAAGAGTGCTTTGAAAAATGCTATTAGCAGCCATTCCTATTTTGCAAGAATAGATATGATTTATCCTTTTTTAGGATCAAGTAAAATAAATACCTTAATCAATAAAAAAGAAAAGAGATTATATAGTAATTATCAGGCTATTAAGAATGAGCTTGTAAATAAAAATAGTGATTTAATATTTCATAAAAATCATATCTTTATTACTTTTGAAACCGAATATGTAAGCAGTGAGCTTACTGATTTTATTATTTCTAAAAATAAATTTTTAAAAAATATGAGAGAAAAAATTGGATTTCCAATATATTATTCAGATAGTTTTGGTTTCGATTTTTGTTCAGTGACTGCATATTCAGTTAAGAGAAAAGAAGGTGTGGGTGGATTACTATGTAGGCTATCAATTGGTGATCTAGATGAGAAAGATTTAAATGAATCTATGTCTCTACTTCCTATGATAATAAAAAAACTAAGGTTTAAGTAAGCTCATTTATATGTTATTTCGTGATTTCTTCTTCATTTGGCGACACTTCTCATAAGGTGCAAACTCATCTTCATCAAATAATGAGTCCATTTTTTTTACAGATAAATAACCTAAATCTTAAAAGACTTTTTAAAATCGATAAGAACTTTATTTTTTTATTACTACTAATAAGTTCCTCTTTCGGTTTACTTTTAGTAAGCAAAAGCAGTTATATTAAAACTAATCAACAGGCGCCTTCTCTATAGGTGCATCAGCAGCTTCAGCAGCATAAGCCGCAAACTCATCTTCATCAAAAAGAGAGTCTATTTCTTTTACTGATATAGATCCTAAACCTTTAATCTTAAGGTCTTGTTCAAAATCTATTAAAATGTTTTTACTCTTCTTGTTATCTTTCATAAATCCCTCTAATAGTTATCTATTGATAGTATAGTCCATTGTAAGTCATTAGTGAAAAAATAATCTAAATCAGGTACTCAGGTAATATGAACTTTTCTTAACGAGTTACAATTTTTTACTAAATTATTGAAATTACACTACTCTCTTTACTGCGAACTTTGTTGTTTAGCTAAGTGTTCGAAATCATGTTCTTCGTTCAAGGTACTTAAATACCTACAAGAACTATAAACGACAAAAGTTTGAGGCAATAAAAAAAATCTGCTAAGGTATCAAAAAATATCGGAGCAATATATGTCATTAAACGTAGGTATCGTAGGTCTTCCAAATGTTGGTAAGTCTACAATTTTTCAAGCAATAACAAGCGCACCAGCAGAAGCTGCAAATTATCCATTTTGTACAATTGAGCCAAATATCGGAATTGTAAACGTTCCTGATGAAAGAATGGTTAAAATTACAGAATTAATAAAACCACAAAGTATTATTCCAGCTGCAATGGAATTTAAGGATATTGCAGGTTTAGTCAAAGGCGCATCAAAAGGTGAAGGTCTTGGAAATCAATTCTTAGGTCATATCCGTCAAGTTGCAGCAATTGCTCACGTAGTGAGATGTTTTGATGATCCAGATATCATTCATGTAGATGGAAAAATAGATCCTGCAAGTGATATTGAAGTAATAAATATTGAGCTGGCCTTTGCTGACCTAGAGTCTGTAGAAAAAAGAATAACTAATTTAAGTAAGTTTTTAAAATCAAATGATAAAAAAGTCAAAGCTAATGCCCAGGCTTCAGGACCTATTTTGGATAGACTTAAAGCTGCCCTAGAAAATGGAATTGCTGCAAGAACATTAGGTCTAGATAAAGAAGAGATGGAGATAGTTGAAGACCTTCATCTGATTACTCTTAAAGATATGCTTTATGTTTGTAATGTTGATGAAGAAGCAATTGATGAAGATAATAATCATGTTAAAGCCGTTAGAGTCGAAGCTGAAAAAGAAGGCGCAAGTGTCGTTAAGATTTGTGGAAAAATTGAATCTGAAATAGCTCAACTTGAAACAGATGAAGAGAAGAAAGAGTTCCTATCTGATATGGGTCTTAAAGAATCAGGTTTAGATTTGTTAATCAAAGCTGGGTATAAAATTTTAGGTCTTAATACATATTTTACTGCTGGTGAAAAAGAAGTAAGAGCTTGGACTTTTCATGATGGTATGAAAGCTCCTCAGTGTGCTGGAATTATTCATACTGACTTTGAAAAAGGTTTCATTAAGGCAGACGTTTATCACTGTGAAGATCTATTTGAATTGAAGACAGAAGGTAAGTTGAAAGAGGCCGGAAAGCTAAAAATGGAAGGTAAAGAATATATCGTAAAAGATGGTGATGTTATGCATTTTAGATTTAACGTATAATCAAAGAATATTTATAAAAGAATCAGCCTCGAGAAATCAGGGCTTTTTTTATTTGTTAAATCCAAGGTAAATATTGAACATTCTATTCATCTTTTTTGACTGAGCAAGTTCAACCTTGTGAGTAACTTCATTATTTAACTTATAAAAGAATATATTTCTAAAAATTAATTTTACATATTTACGTGTTTCCGAAAATGGAATGTTTTCGATATTATGAAGTATAGAGTCACTTAATAAGTATTCTTTTCTCCACTTAGAAACTCTTCCTTCTCCAGCATTGTATGCAGATAAAGTATAAACCAAGTTATGATCATACTTTTTCATTAAATTAGATAAGTATTTAGCCCCAATTTTAATATTTAAATTAGCATTAGAGAGTTGCTTTGTTTTTAGTCTTCTCCAAAGTTGACGACCTGTCTTGGGCATAATTTGCATAAGACCTCTGGCCCCAACTCTAGATCTAGCATTCTTGTTAAAAGCTGATTCTTGGCGAATTAATGATAGAGCAATTACCGGGTCAAAATCTTTTACTGAAGCTTTTACTTTATTCCAATAAGGCTTTGGATATAAGAGTTCTAGAACATCTTCATTAATTGTTATGGCATTTCTGTTGATAGACTTGTAAACGACTTTGAAACTTTCAAGATAATTCTCAGAATTACTTAGAGACTTTGCAGCCAAGTAATTAAAAACTTTCTCCATTTCAAATTGATTTAGGTTTGATTTAGACTTTATAACTAAATTTTCATTCGTTGCAACAAAGTTTTTTAGTTCAATATTAATAAGTGGCTTGAAGTCTAATTTTCCCCATAACTTAAGTCGCTTTAGGCTTCTATAGGCGCTTCTAGATAGAACAAGAGATGATCTGCTTGTTTGTCTAAATTGATCATTGTTCACAATATTTAAGAATATATTATGAAAAGGAATCTTGTAATGTTGCTGTAATTGTTTCGAGGCAATTATTGAGTAGTATGAAAGGGGATTATCTTTAATCAATGTTTCAAAAATATTTTTAAAATTATCATTACCTTCTTCCATTAAAGTATAAGCAATCCAAAAACTTAGTTTTGAGTTTTTAAAACGCTTATATTTAGATTGTAGAGCATATTTCTTAATAACATTATCGTATGCACCTTCATAGTTCTCTTGAGTTAGGTATGTCCACATTAACTCAAAGTATGATTCTGATATTTTTGGGCTATCGGTTTCTATGAGTGTTGTGAAAACATCTTGAGCAGATTTGTAGTAGCTTCTTCGCATTAAGGACTTACCAAGACCCAAAAGCACTTTAGAGCTTTTCTTTAGCGGCAAATGAGCATGCGTGGATTTAAAGTAATTTAGAGCCTTGCTCAATTGTAAATTAATTTTATCCTCAACTTGGTTCTTGTTCGCAAGATTATATGTGGCCTTGATAAGCTTTTTGAATTCGCTATGAAATATTGATTTCGTAGAGTTTTTATTAAGGCCTGCTACTTGGATGTATTTAGTTAAGTCATGGTTTATATGCATATACTGTAAAATCTCTTTAGGTGGAGACACATTCTCAATCAGGAAATAGCTCGTTAACTGTTTAGATAAGACTCTATGTTGATGCTTATTTCTTTTTAAAGTCACAAGCAGATATGCTAGGTCATCAATATTATTTCTTGTTAGAATTAAGGAAGTTCTTTTCGTAAGTGAATTCGTGAAAATTTTAAAACTTGAATTCGATATATTCTTTTTAGAGATTATTTTTAAAAATTTATTTAAACAAAGTTCAGTGTTGTTTTCTAATAAAGCTTCTGAAATAGGAGTTCTGGTCTTTTTATTTAAAAGCTTTAGACAAAATCTATTTGTTTTATACACATTCTTTAGTTGCGAAATTTTCAAGGTATTTTTGGCCCATGGGAGAAAAACATGAAAATCTTTGTTCTTTTTAATCTTTTTTACTAACTTATTAATTATCTGTTTATTTGGGTAACCTTTTTTAGTTGTTCCAAATAAAGCTGCAATATTATTAGCTAATCTTTTATCTTTTAATGAGTATTTAGACTTATAAGAATTTAGTACGGAGTTAGGCTTAAAAGCTTGAGTGTCTTTTTTGGTGCTTATAACTGCTGAAAATCCTGAGATAGAAAATAGAGTTAATAGAAATAAACAAGTTCTTTTTACCAACAAACTGCCTCCATGCATTTTGTAGTTATGAATTATTTTAGCATTTTAAAATGATAATAACCAAGCCTGATCTAATCATTTTGGTATCTAGTCTGAATTTCCGATAACTTACTTTGAATCTCGTTTAGTACTGGTTTCTTGTCCTCAGGTACTACTAGAGCTAAGTTTGCGATATAAGAAGAAACTTCGTCTAAGTAGGAGAAGTCCTTTTCTCTTTGTTTGGAAAAATATTCCATCGTCTGAGATACTTCCTCTGCGATTTCATGAAAATGATCACCATCTCTAAAAAAAAGAGACTTAACATCTCCCCCTTCACGGATATCACGTAAGTAGTTTTGTAACTTATAAAGTGGACCAGCGATCTTATGGCTCATAAATATTGAGACAACAAAGACAATTCCTATGAATGCGAACTCTAGTATGAAAAGCAGGTAGAGAAGATTCATTCGGCTTTCTTCTAGTTTATCTTCGTTTCCTGGTTGTAGCAGAATTACTTTCTCGTATAGGTCATATATTGTAATCGGATATACAAGGCTGACTAACAGCACAAGACTACATATGACAAATGCAAACCGATATTGAAATACTGGATTGATAATAAAGATTGATCGTTTATATACTGCCAAAATTTATCCTTTCTTTATGTTCTAATAT
>Ga0209712_10003427_pt1 | contig 12858 bp, 12 predicted proteins | sample ArcOceMetagenome_FD_187443 | JGI IMG/M metagenome (GOLD analysis project Ga0209712, IMG submission 187443) | Marine eukaryotic phytoplankton communities from Arctic Ocean - Arctic Ocean - Greenland ARC118M Metagenome (SPAdes) (version 2) | ecosystem: Environmental > Aquatic > Marine > Oceanic...
GGACGACCATCAGTCAAACTCAAGGCGGTGGAAGTACTCTACGGGTTTCGGCTAGTGCTGCGAAACAGACTTTGGGGGTTTCAGAAGATACGCAGTTGCCGTACTTTCGAGCTGTGGATCAAGCTATTGCGGTGTTGGCGTGCTTGGAGCATTTGAAAGTATTGCAGCAGCAAAACATAAACGGATATGAGACGGCAGCTCTACACGTAAGCGAAGAACGGTTGATTGGCATCATTCAGACGACTTGTCGACAGATCTTGTGTCCAACGAATGGTTTTGGATATGAAAATATTCGAGAAGCAAAGAACTATCTAGGGCTCGATCGTAACCGTAACTTCTGGCATGATGGATGGACCTTTCTAGCACTCGTCAAAGCTCGTCAATACATTTGGCCTTTGGATACAAACCACGGAGAGGTGCAACTTGTTGCAATGTGGAATACTTTGGTTGATATGTATCAAGTTACAAGCAGTGGATCGGTAGATTGCTGCGATGGAACATTCTGGCATTGGCCTCGTGAAATGAAGGATGAATTGTCCAACGTTCGTTATTGTGGTGACAATTCATTGGCGTTCGCGATTCGCCGAAATCTAGCCTTTTCGGGGTCTAGTAGTGACACGAGGGACGGGGAGGAGGAGTTCTGGAGATTCATCGACGGTCTCCGACAAGGGGATTCTAGAGGTTTAGCATCCGTTGCAGATGCGTATCCTCAGGTGCGCCTTCATCCAAACACAGAACTTGCTGCACTTCTTGTCTGGCCTTAGTACACATAATGACCCTAAATCATTATTGCGAAATATGAATACCAAGGTTTATTATATTGAATATTAGGAAACTGAATGAGCTTCGTTGGCGAGAGAGACAATATTCTTCCAATAATAATTTTAGTGTGAAGTCGAAAGGCACGGAGAAACGAGAAGAGCTCAGGCAGTCTGTCTGCAGGCATCTTTCTCGCGAAGTTGTTCTGCAGACGAAAAATGAAGTTATTGGAAACCAGTTTAACCTTGGCAGTCGGCGGTGGAGAATGCCTTGGATCATGCGTTTGGTGCGTGGGTATTGCAGAGGTAAAGAATTCGCGAAAACGTGGAAAGGAAACTTCTTATCATTTTGAGCATTTGCATTCTGAGATGACGATTCATCTCCACCTTACAATATCGAATCAAAAACTATCTCCTGGTGCCGTGTATTGCAATGTTATCTTGTGAGTTACAGTTCACGCAAAAACGACAGAAATTGGGATTTCCCCCCAAACCCACAAGCCAAGCGTTTTAATTGGATCTTGAATGAATCTTCTGAGCCTTCACCTCTGAGATGAATTAATGATACAACATACGAAAGTGAATTGAAATGATGGTAATTTCATTTAATGAATACGCTCCTCTAGCCATTGCTGCTCGTACCACTCTTTTCCCAAGGAATCCTGCCGCAGTACACATGAATTGCTTCTTAATAGTGCCTGTTTCAATAGTCCCGAGTAGGATTTGCCGGAGACTGACACAATGTATTTGTATCGCAGAAGCTGCGACCAATCATATCTAAAAAATGCTCAAGCATGACACTTCTTAGTTTTCCTATATTGTTACATAATCGTTACTCTATACCTTTCACTCCAAGCTCCCAGTCATTCATTTTGAGCGATGTTTGTGCTCTGTTTGATAGTAATGTATAGTAATGTAGGAATTAGATCATCTTTGCGCAAAGCAGCGAGATAGATTTCAGATGCAGCATGGTACCAAACTTGATCATTGTTTACGTCATATTGATCGCTCGTCATGATTACTCCTCCGCGAGCCTTGATTCTCTCATGCTCGTCTACAGGGTCTGGAGTATGATCATTAGTCAAGTTGGATATGTCAGCTGAGCCGTTATGGGAATATGAAACCAACAAGCAGCGATTGTCTCCAACATTGGCCACATGCAACCCATTCTTTGTAACGAAGAGAGAAGTTGCTGTAATACCTGATTATTTTCATCCAACGCGTTGGAGGCCTTGAGGTATGCACCTGGTATCGCGCTCGCGATGGTAGATGGTGACAGTTCGCCAGCTCTATTCGTACTAAGCAACGCCTTCGGTGTATTTTCAGGACACGATAGATTCCTAGAGATACCAAAATTCTCAGACGCGATTGAGGACTTGACAGAAGGGAAAGTGGTTGTTATTTGAATCTGATCAATGTTTACATTTCGCCCTTTTATTATCTGAGACAAGATCGAGGAGGTGACAGAAGGGGCATTGGCTGCTCTTAGAGTCTGGCCAGTGTCTACCTTTCGCTCTTCAGTGGGAGTCCCATCCTGCATATTGCTGACGAAACTTCGTTCTACACAGTCACGAGTGAATTGTGTCCACTCGGTACATCAGCACCATGTCCATCAAACACGGAAAATAAAGCCCCACAAGCTTTGTTGCGACGACGCGATTGCACTGTTGCGCCTACAAGAAAAGCGTCTTGGTTGGGTTTTGCCTTGTCTGTAGGATAATACCCACCTTGAGAGGCCACGGAGTAAGTAATGGCCATCTTACCACCCAGCTTCAAAGTTTGACTATCTTGAATCTCAAAGATGTCAGCAACTTCTTCATCGCACATAAATCCAACAAGACCAGCATGTTTTGGCCATGAGCTAAAGTTGAAGTTTGAAACATTCCTCAATTTGATCCCGTTATCGCGCGTATCATCATCTAAATCAACAGTAAAACTCACTGGTGATTTCCTGACCAATGAATGTAGTGTCATAGTTGAACGAAGTATCTGCTGTCTCTTGCACTTTCCTTCTATTCAAATCATCTGGATTTTCGATTGCTAAATCATAGTACATTTTATCTATGAACTCTTGATTGATCCTGTTGAACTCTTGCTCGACCTCATCTGTGAAGTCCATGCGATCTTCCATTTCTTTTACAAGATGGATTTCGTGCCCTAATTTCTTTATGTCAGCAAATGTGACCGATTCAACGATGTGGAGAGTCTCATCGTCCATTTCATTGACCCATTTCATGAATTTTGCTTCAGCAAAGGATGCACCCCTGGTGAGGTTCTTGAATTGGTATGAAAGCCTGGAGGAATTCAACGATTTCCTGCTGGCCTTGTCATTCGTAGGAGTATATTTTTCGTGCTTCAATCCTACAACACTTCCACGTCTCATGGACCGACACATATCTCTTGATCCCATGAATTTGAAAACATTGGCAACCTCTGTTTCTCGGTTGTGAAGGACATCTGCATAGCATACTAGGTGAAGAAGTTCTAGATTTTCTTTAAGGATCCAAATTCTGAAGCTTTACCCATTTCTTTGTGATTGCATAGGGGTGACAATCTCCAACGGGAGTTTTCATTAATGAAAGGCAAATGTCACGAGGATCGCGTACAGAAACACAGGATTCGAACTATATAGCATTTTGATCAATTCAGTCATGCTATGCAGAGCAATCGCTTGTGCGAGAAACCATCTGAACGCGCAAAACGGAATATTTGGATTTCCAACAACGCATTTCCAAGAGCGCCCGAATGAAAACTGAGGAACCAGATTGAGAACAAACAATTATCAGAGACATACCTGAAACAAGTATCAAATTTCCCGTTCATTCACTATTTCAATATTGCATACAACAGAGAGAATGAAGAGGTGTACGCGACATTATCTCCCTAGTACCGTTCTAGGTTCGAACGTTGCTTTTATCTTTTGTCCCTTTCCTAGAAGCTGATTGTATGCGTTACTCATACTCATATCACACTGTTTCACCAATACCCGAGAGGCGAACTACGCGTATAACTTCAATCTCATCATCTTCAATCTACAGAGAATCCTAAACGAAAATAGTAATATCAGTGAAGTACAGAGTGTAAATATAAACGCGCTGTTTTTATTTCTACAAGCCCACCAATATAAGAATATTTCAATACATCACAATTCGCCTTTGACCTTGAAGCCTAAGGAGCCCAGCCCAAATCTTTGAAAGCGTTACCATCATTCCATACCTTTGTCAGACTCTCGACCTTATAATCGGCATCCATCTTAACGATATAACAGTAGTCAGTGTTCGTCTCTTTATTTGTAGCGGGAACAGGACCTGCCTCTCCCGTGTGCTTGGCAGTAAACGTACGAAAGGACGACACCATTCTCGTACCCTCATCACAACTAGTGCAGTGAATCTTGTAGCTACACCCAGGAGCGATATCGGTAGCGAAACCCGTCGTCCATTTCATATAGCCCTCGACAGTCGAGACATCCTTGAGGGCATCAGCTTGACACATGAAGGTGGCGTCTCTTGCAACTAGATGCGCTATATTATCGAAATCACCTCCGGTGTCGAGGGCATCCATTACAACCGTTGCATTTTGCAAGGCTACCTTGCTTTCTTTGTTTCCCATTAGTTAGATATCGTAGGAAATCTCTTTACTTTTAATGAGCACTTTCACTGCGATGTGAATGCCTTTTTGTGATTTATTCGGGTTCTTGTTCTTGACATGGGATTCTAAACGAATACTTTCACTGCGATGTGAATACACGTTGTTCGGAAAATGTTCTTGTTCCTTGACATGGGGTTCTGATTGTGTATGACACTGGTCGACTAGAGCCCCTTGCATGTTTGTTCTGACACCTTTAACGACTATGTCCTTTCCAATTATCGTCAAAGGCTTCCAGTGCGAATTGACTGGCTTCAAATCATGAAATCTCTCTATCGTGGATTTTCTTATTAGATCTATTAGTTTTACTTGCAAATCATTCTTTTAATGAATTATAAAGTGAAATGAAACTTTGCACGCTACCAGCTGTTCATCCGCTTCTCGTTCGTATGACTCCGCTTTAATGTCAAGTGAAAGATTACACAACTTTGTATATAGTAGTTCAGTCAGAAACTTTCTTTCATTGCATCATGGTCAATCGTGAGCTTTCCATCTGTTGTGAGTAACTACTAGTTCGGTAGAGATTAGAATTGTGGCCGATCAGAGTTGTCATCTGACTAAAATAGATTCAAATACCAATGCTCAACCCGATGGTCGAGATAAATGCATCGTTTGAATTCGCCGTCTGCTTGCTTGCTGTGGTACTCACTGCCCTGCTTCTTGTTACGCTTCCCTTTTCAATTCTTACTTATTCGATACCACACTACTGTACCTTGTGTGTCTTCTCGGCACAAGTTTTCATTGGTACAAATTTATCTTTTGTACCAGCTTTTAATCTCTTACATAGAACATAGATCTTCCAATTCCGTTTCATTGAGTGATTCCTAACTGCATATGCAGGAAATCTCGTACCGTTGAGATTGACGACAAAAGATCATCGCCGAAACTGTACCAATTCCCCAATGAAGGATCCGCCGAGAATTTTCTGGGAACATTGCAGTGCCCAATCTCATCTATGAAATCAATGAGCTGCTTGCATCGTCCTTCAAAACTTTCGTTTCTTCCTGCTGTACCCTTCTTCCTGCTCTTGAAGGAAGAATCTTCAGCATTCCTTTTCCTCGTAACTCCTCTCGCTGCGCCGCTATCCATGTCCGTCGACCTTATTGCCGCACTGCTATCTGGATCATTCACCACTCCTGCATTGTCACTATTGTGCCCGTCACTTGTTTTCCCGCCCTGAACTTCTTGACCAAGTACGTGACGACCATTCTTTTGAACTGCTCCCGTGTCAAAGTTGTGCCTTACCTGGCGATCATTGTTGCCAACTGATGCCTTGTCTATATTGTGTCCTCCACCATCCTGATCAATGTTCCCTTCGCCACCTTCTGTGGCGCACAGACCTTTTAGAACCCTCTTCGAAGTCGTGCACTGGCATAATAACTCTTCTTTGTACACTTGGCGAGGTCATTGCGACGATGCTCCCAGCTTGCTGATGGGCATTACCACTGTAGTCACCAAAATCTACTTCACTGCTGCCGAAGGTCATTATAACACTATCGACATGGGTATTTGTCATTTCGTCTTTCCTATGTACCCACGTGCCACCGTACCGGTACCTTTTTACCGGTATGTATCGATAGTAGTACCGGTAGCTATTGCGAGAAAAGAAATATTTTGAAGAAGATGGAGTCGTTTATCTCTATCAGCTCGTCAAGGAATGGAAAAAGAAGGAATGAGTATGGTATCACATGTTCAAAGGTATGATTATCGAACCCAGATATGCAAGGATGATATTATGAACAACATTTGACTCTCTTCACCTAGACAGTAGACCTCACGTCCAAAAGTAAAGCACATAATATTTCGAGCAAGAAACTGAATAAATGAAAATTTTCATTTTGTGATTACTGTTCCAGTTCTGAATTCATTATCTTGGCGATAGTCTGCCTTTGTATGTTACTGCTTCCTTCATAAATGCTGCCAACCTTGCAGTCTCTGTAGAACTTCTCCACTATCATGTCGGTTGTATATCCAATACCACCGAGCCACTCTATGCTTTGACTAGATATCTTTTCAGCTACTTGACTTGCAAAGAGTTTTGTCATTGCGGCTTCTTTTACAAATGGCAGACCGTTCTCCTTTAGCCTACATGAATTGAGCATCATTACTTCTGCTGCATGTAATTCGGTGGCAGCTTGGGCATACTGCTGTTGCAACGCCGGCATGTTTAATAACTTTTGTCCAAACTGTTCTCTCTCGTTCAAGTATGGCATCACGACATCGAGGCATCCCTTTGCTATGCCAATTTGTTGAGCGGCTATTCCTATCCGCCCTTCGTTTAATATCTCAATGCAGTATTTGTACCCTTGACCAACCTCTCCCAACACGTGATCGGCGTCAACCTTCACATCGTCAAAAAATATTTGACACGTAGATGATGCCTTCAAGCCAAGTTTAGATTCAGGTTTTCCAATTTGCACCCCTGGCGAATTAGTATCAACAAGAAATGCAGTGATACCTTTGTAGCCCTTCGAAGGGTCTGCATTGCAGAAAACAAGTAACAGTGCTGCTTCTCTTGCACTTGTAATCCAAGATTTTGTTCCATTGATTACGTAGTGGGATCCATCAGATGAAAGTTTTGCTGTCGTGCTCATGCTGAAGGCATCTGACCCAGCATTTGTTTCTGATAAGCAAAATGCTGATACGGAATCAGTGGCTAGTTTTGGTAGGTATTTGTCCTGCAAAAATTCTGATGCCCAGAATCTAATTGCATTGACAACAAGCGTGTTATGCACGTCCACCATGAGGGCGATAGAGGGATCAATTCTACTAATCTCCTGAATAGTGATGCATGCCGAGTGAAATTCATCCCTACTCCTCCATATTTCTCCGGGATTTCAAGAGACATGTATCCTTGAGTGTAAAGCTCTTGAATAATGGAGGGCGAGATGAGTTCATTCTTTTCCATTTCGCGTACAAGAGGTTTGAGATCATGGTTCGCCCACTTTCTCACAGAATCTTGAATCATTCGTTCATCATCTGTCAATAATGTGACCGGCATAGGTGGTGCCGCATTTGCGAATTCATCTCGGGAACCGGTGGACACAGCAGTCGATAAACCACTAGCTCCTTTGATGGAATCATGTTTGGCTTTTCGAGCAAATCTACGAATCGCTATTGAAATCATGTATTAGAGTTTGAGGCGTAGATTATGTAGAAGAGAAAACATTGAACCTTAAAGAAGTCAGAAACTATGTGACACTACAATCACATCTAAAAGTTCTGTTGATTTTGTTCTTTTCCGAAAAAAGAATTGTTTTCGTGAAGTTGAAAGAAAGTGTTTTTGGATGGCGCGCTTTCACTTAAAAATATTCAAGCGAGCGCGCAACACGTCGGTTCAAAAAAGCCGGCGGCGTCAGTCACTTTTTTCCTTTTTCCTTGCTAGCGTTGTTGTTGTGGCGATGGTATCATACTATGTATCTAATACAGTGACTCGATCTCATTAACTCATAACATATTGGATAAGCTGATAACATAAAGTTCTTTCTATTCCACATTGAGCTTGAAAACACTTCTGAATTGGATAGGAACCATGCCATCAGCTATAAAATTCCATGTGCGTGTACAAGTTCTCCTGATTTGTGCCACATTGTTACCCTACCAGTACAGCGTTCTTGCACTGTCGTCACCCACAACAACAATCAGAGTTTGCACAGGCAGTAGTTGTCTCTCAAAATGCAGAGGAGCATTCAACCCAAAAAAATCTTTTCAATCGCTCCAAAAGCAAAGTGAAGAAAATTCTTCTGTAGAAATTGAAGAAACGTTCTGTATGAACCAGTGCAAAAGAGGTCCAAATGCGAGGATCATGAAGGATGCACAAGTGTTGACGTTTGAGGGAGAGATGAATGAGACGGAAATGAAACGAAAATCATTTCAAGGCGTTAGGTCTGATGAGCGGGTAGAACATTTATGGGGTCTGGTCAAAGGGTTGGAAGACGGCACTGTGGATGGCATAGCGAGCGGGAGTACTGATAAGTTGACAGATATCATGCCCAAGTCGGATTGATTTTCGAATAAAGATTTTAGTTCGTGAAGGAGTGATAGAATTATATTTATACGTGCACGAGATTTTCATGTATAAAGATTTCGAATTACATTTTCAATTTAGTCCAACTCGTCCATTGCTCCAGCCTGGAGAATTGGTTCTGAAACAATTGGTTTCGACGGAGTCGATGGTGCATCATTGGTACTGTTCAAGCCTGCTGTATCGTTGGCATTTGCAGCACTACTCGACAGATCTGTATCAGCTTGTTCGTCTGAAGTTCCTCCCGCGTCACCACTTGCTCCTGCAGCTTCTTCCGCTTTTTGTCGCGCCTCCTTCTCTGCCCGTCTTGCTCTTCTTGCAGCCCTTCGTTCCTCCTTTGCAATAATTGCCTCTTTCTTTTCCTCTTCTTTCTCAGCAGCTCGTTTTTGTTTCCGTTTTACCTTATTTGATGCCTTATTTGATGCTGCGAGCGCCTTGCCCATAAACAACTCCAATCTCCCATTGACAAAACGAAATAGCCAAGAGATGACCATCGGTCCCACGTTTAGACCATAATTCCCCAGCGCTCCTGCTCCTCCAGTAGTTCCTGATGCAGCAGCTAGAAGTGCAGCTGGTTTGATTGGAATGTGTGGAATTGGGAAAAAGTATTTTGATCTCATGACCCAAGAAAGTAAGACGGACACTGATAGCCAAAATTGCAGGGCATTTACTACACATGTGAGAAGTAAGCCAAATGCCGCTTTTGGTGAACGGAATTCTCTAATTCTGCTAAACTCGTACCTCTTCTTGTCTGATTATGCGTGAAGGAATGATAATGGTTGGAAAGTGGACATCAGTTTCTAGTTATGCGCTCTGCCTTAGTAATCTCTTGACTATCGCTTGTCAAGTCAATGGAACTCACCTGTATATACTTCAAAATTGACGAGTAGAACTTCCCAGGCATGAACAAGGAGTGGGCGAAACATGACAAATATAACACAAAGAAGTGCAACCATAATGCTTCTCCTTAAGGCAACTCTTTTCTTGCGATCTTTCTCCTTTTGTTCGGCACGATGTTCCTCGTAAGACAACTTATTTACCAACTCCTTCTTATCAATCATTTTGGCAATTTCGTCAGCTCCATAACCATGTTCCCTGGTTAATCTTCGTTTGATGTCTCTCGCTCGCATTTCTGATATTTCAACTATAGAGAGCGTTTTCAGAGTTTTAGAAGAATCGTCTGCTTTGACCCAATCCATAATAGGGTTGGTGACACTGTCGAAGATGGATGCATCTGCTTTTGGTAGAGTTTGGGTAGATTGTACAAGGCATAGTGCAATAATGACTGCCTGCAATAAAACAAACAGTTTCGACCTCTTTGCTATTCTTGTTTTCATGGTATTCAATTCAAAGTGTGCCAGGTCCAGGAGTGTTGTGTAGTTGAAAAGTGTGAGAGACGAGCGAGAGAGGAGAGTGTCTTAGAGTGTCTTTCCTCCACTTGTCAGCGGTCAGGCCGATGTCGAGATGTGTTGAAACCGCTGCCCGCCCCACGTCGCACGAACGTCTTTATTAGAAGGACTTTACTTTACGTAGTTACTTTGCTGGCTAAATGCCATTTCACCCTAACCGCTATGTTGAACCGTTAAAACACATACTTGAGGAGTTTCTCTCCGCTTCTTTTTTCGTGGTTTGAGATGGTTTGCTCGAATGGGTGCGGAAGTGACAAGAGAAGTTCTGACAATTTGATCTGGGTTTAGGATGTAACTCATGATCGATGTGGTATCAATTGTAGCTGGTTCTGATCACCGACCAGGAAAAGTTTTTCGCTGACTGATCGGTAAAAGTAACTTGACAATGACAACTGGTAGGCACCCAATTGTCCTCATTAATCTATTATGACAACAGTAAAACAATTGTATTGAATGATTAGAGGTTAACTTAAATACAGTTGAAAGCTGTATCTATCCCACAGGAGCTGGTAATTTATACATCCGCCCAACCATTTGCTTCTGCAGCCTCCAAATCTGAATCCATACGGACGCTTCTCCTACCTAGATCCTTTTATGAAGTAGTAATTTACTTCTTCTTATCAGCCTGCTTAGCCCAAAGAGGAGTGTCTTTATTTCCGGACCAATCGAACTTAGTCTTAGCCATCCTGTGTCCAAGGGTTACATCCTTCTTCCAGTCAGCCTTGGTATCAGTTCCACGCTTGGTGTAAAATTCAGTGTAGTCCTCGAAGACACCAGCCTTCTTTACGTTCTTTTCGTAGTTAGCAGACTTCTTGACAGATTCATTCTTGCGGAGCTTCTCATATTGATCTTTGGTCAATCCACTGGGAATATAAGAGTTGTTTCCGAGGGAAGCAACCTTCATGTCCTTCTTTGAGCGTGCACCGTAATCGTTCTGTGTTTTGTTGGGAGCGAACAAGTCCATCTCAGAGATAGTTCTGAATAAGGACTTCTTGGCTGGTGCGGGCTCTGGAGCTTTAGCAGCCAAGGAAGAAACAACGCGTCCATTAGAGGCAGGAGCAAAGGCAGATGCAGATGCAACACATCCAGCAATGATAAGAGCAGAGGTCTTCATGTTGGTAATCTCCGTATGAATATGTTATGACAATAATAGAATTGGTTTCGCCAGATCTGAGTCAGCAAAGCAAACCGAAAAATTGCGTCACAGGTCACAGCTCATCATGTCAAATTGCGTGGTGGTGGGGGCTTCTGCATAAGAATGAGGAGGCTTTGACCCCTGATTCTGGGCATCTTTAACTCGTAACTCGTAAAATAACGCTTAGTTTTATTTCATCACGTTTTATACAGGGCTAGAATAGGTATTGACAGACAGACGGCCCCTACCGTATGCCTATGTTTCCAAGCACATTGCATTGCATTAGTACATAGTCCTAGTAGCTAGAAAAGTTTCAACTAAACGTCAAATTTATCCAAGTCGCCAGTCCAAGGAGAAGAAAATGATCCATAGTCGAAGTTAGTTGGAGAGGCAGCGTAGGCAAAGTCTGAGGCCTCCTCTTGCTCCCAAATCTCTTTCATGATTTTCTTATTTTGTCTCCGCTGGTGAATCTTCTTGACTGTATTCCTCATTGATAAAGCACAGGCAGCAAACAATAATGTCATCAAAGAGAAGAGAGGTTTGGATTCGTAATTTTCGGCGCTAAGTTCTGTGCTTCCAGGTGTGGCTTCTTTTCGCTGATTGTCTTTCATGGGAACTTCGCTTATGAGTGGAAACTGGACCCGTGATGATACTATTTCTTTTTCTAACTTTAGGATTTTCTCGTGGTACGAACTTGCTTTGTGATCTTTTGTTATCGAATGAAATATTTCCAAGTGTGGCTGGTTGACCTGAGGTAAAGGGATCAGGATCAGATTCTTTCTTTTCGGTTTGATGTTGGTAGTATCCATATCCATCCCGTCTAATGCCAGAGCATGAACCAAAGCATGTGCGAAAAATAGGAAAAGAATATTGGCTGGCATTAGAAATCTATGATGACTTGCGTTCGTAAAATTGGTAGTTCTTATAATTTTGTTTGATTCCGTCGAACCATTTTCGAGCTCTATCCATACCTTTCAACGTGATTCAATTAAATCTTGATTGATATAGACACTTTTTTAGAAACCCAATCGGTCGACTTCCATCTTGCAAGGACGCACTGTTGATTCGAGATATAAATCTAGCTTTGTGGAGCGAAATATCTCGTAACTCCAGCTAGAATCCAAATCGAGCAACTCATTTCCTGCTGACCAAATGTACACATCCGCGTTTATCGCTTCGATCCCTTGGCCATTGTTGATCAAAACCGGAACTGTAGTTCTAGTGTAATCATCATCTTCGTACCAACTGAAAAGCTTCATTTCGGCTGGACTTAGTTCGCTCAAAACCATTCCTTCTACGCACAAAGACTTCACATCTTCCCATGATGATAAATTATTGTTGCTGAAGGATTCAATGTGAAGGTTGTCAACTCGTTGAATGACTCCTGGGTAGACTTGATCAACCACAGGATGCCTAGAGTATATTGCGGGTAAAAAAGCTGGTGATTGCATTTTTGGGAGTCTTCCAATTAAAGTTGTCAAAACTTCAGGGGCCATCAAAGTTCCATATACAAAGCACGGATTGCACACAGATGTTTTGATTGGTTGTGAAAGCATGGTGAATCTGTTTTGTTGATCCAATCGCCTCGCCCGGATGGGATGGTGGGATTTTTTAAACCGAATTACCAAGCACTACTGTTTGGTATCTGCTGGTACCCAGGTATCATACATCATACAACATCATACCGGGTATGTTACTTCACTTCTTGATCCTGATGAAACGAAAAGCAATTATCCGAGCATTTTAGTTTGACTGCATTGCATTTCCCCCCCCGCTCAAGCAAGAGGGGGTATTGGTCATCTTAAATTTGAAAATGGAGAACGGCTACCTAGAATTTACCGTTATTTTTACTTAAGGAATTGGAAGGAGGCTACTCCACTCATTCTT
>Ga0209712_10003428_pt1 | contig 12856 bp, 13 predicted proteins | sample ArcOceMetagenome_FD_187443 | JGI IMG/M metagenome (GOLD analysis project Ga0209712, IMG submission 187443) | Marine eukaryotic phytoplankton communities from Arctic Ocean - Arctic Ocean - Greenland ARC118M Metagenome (SPAdes) (version 2) | ecosystem: Environmental > Aquatic > Marine > Oceanic...
TTAGTTATTAGTCTGCAAATGAAGCCGTCCTTCCGCGATTCTTACTACTACTCCTGTCTTGAGTTGTATTGGCCTCTTCGTCACTCAGATCCGTTAAAAACTGGAGTTTGTGCTGTTACCAAATTGTTTGATCTTGCGATTGTTGTAGCTAGCAGGTGCAATTCGTTTTATTCTTACGATTCGAATACGAATTGCTTTATTACTGCGCTGTGGTACCGTGTACCGTGTACCGTCGGCTGTCCAGCCACCAAAGTCCTATTGCCAATGTACTTATTGTATGGATATTGATGAGTCTGTACGAGTCCAGTCAAATGACGTCATTTGACATCAATGTGGCGACAGTCTGACATATTCAATATGAACACATGACGAAGACTGTAGAGAAATGTCTTTTTTGATAAGGACAGGGAAAGAACCCTTCTGGCCGAGCACCTCCACACATCGATCAGGCTGTGATCTGTGATTGCCCGACTATCTTGTAGTGATTTTCCACCATCAGCATCAACTTCAATGTGATTACTCGACTACCTTAGTTATTTTCCACCATCATCAGCATCAACATCAATAATAGGGGTCGTGAATTTGTTCAATGCAACAATGTGCTGTTTATGATACGATGTTGTTGATGTTTACGAATTGGTGTACAATAGTACTGTGGTGTCACCACTGCTACATAACATCATGTTGCGTGGCGAGAACCGAACAAACGAACGATGGCACATGACGCTTGTGGCAAAACGTGATGGCTGTCTTCTTCTGCGTTACGGCATGAAGAGGGTCAGCATTAGTACAGTACTTAGACTACGTTGCGATCGCCGAGAATAATGCTCCTGGACCGTTGCAGAAATGAATACACCATCGAAATAGGCTGTTTTTGTTGGCATGCTGTCTCGTCGTAAATCACAAGAACAAACCACCACAATGATACTAGCATTAGCTTCACCAGTGCTTCACCTTCTCTCGTTTGTTGGGTGTGTGTGGATATGATGTGGTTTATGGTGACATGATGTTGTCTGGTCTGGTGGTACGGCTTTTTGTTCAATGCAATTAGTGGTCGTCTTTCTTTCATGCTGCAGTCTGCTGGCGAGATGGCATCCACTATTCATTGCGAACATAGACCGTGAGATGGTCCATAGTTGGCAAGAACAGCCATCGCCGTATGGTAATGTGGGAAGAATTGATTTTATTGGAATTCAGTTGTTGTACAGGAAGAGGAGTTCACAGTCGTACAAGCAGAGAGCTACTAGTGTCGAGGCTGAAAGAACTATGCAGATGCATGTGATGGAGGCGACAAACACACAGCATCTTGTTCTACTAGCGCCTTGCAATGAATCCATGTCACACCATATTGTGCTGACTCTGTGGTGTTCTTATAAGGAGGAATGTGGTTTCTTGAATCTATTCTCGGTGTTTCTCGGGTTCAGTTAGGTTCGCAGTGGTGGCAGAAACGCATTTTGAAATTCAGTCCTTCTTGTACATACAAAGTCTCAATCGCTATCGCTTGCAACATATTTTGAAGTTCAGTTCTTAGCGTACATACAAAGACCCCGCCGTTCGATGGTATGTTCAGACGGAATCATGAAAATTGAACAAAAAGAAGGAATCAATTCACAGAGAAGCATCATCACTGATAAAGTGCTTCATTTTGCGGTGGTATTGGAACAATCGATGATGATACTTGTCCACGTTTCGAAAGTAGTATTGAATGCAGTATTAAAGGGTGTAGCATTCGTTGCGATACAAGAATATTTTTAAACCGTTACAAAGAAAATTACTATTTGTAACCTGCCAAACTGCATACCAGGACTCCGGTCGTAATGTTGTATCTAATAGCTTGTGGTTACAACAATTACAGAAGCAAGACGAACTCCGTGTTTGGAGTACCTTGTACTACTGAATGACGGCGAACATGACGCTCGTGGCGTTTATTGGCACGTGCATTATCATCATTTGCGATTGCCACAAGAGATCACGCTTTCAGAAAGATGTATCTCAGCACTTGACGATGCAGAATAAGTACAGCATTCTTTTGAGAAAAAAGTCCAAAGAAAAACAGGCTTCGAAAGCGTTGGTAAATTCGCTCGTGGTCTAGTACTTCGATAACATCGTCAGTTGACCTGATTCATGCGCCAAAACGATAATATGATGATCAATCGTATTACAAAACGATACAACAAGAACAGGTCAAGAAAATTGGTTTCAACTCCTGTGAACAAAACGCTTCAACAAGGGTCTTATATATCGTCAGTTTTGTTGTGCTTCTCCATCAGAAGTTGGAGCAGCAATCGATCTCGTTGAGTATGGTCCTCGCGTGAGAGTGCAGGAAAGCTGCGTGAAATCCCATCGTCCTTGACATGACCGGTGCTTGCATTCACGCCTCCAGAGCCAGCGTTAGGCAAGAAAGCTGCGAAAGAAGAATTTGATAGATCTGTTGCATGTGCAGTGATGTTCTGCTGCTGCTGGTAGGATAAGGATATATGATGTAAAGCTTGTGCAGCATCCCCTCCGAAAAGAAGCAGCTGATTCTGGAAATCAGGGTAGGCCGGGGCACCAACAGCTGATAATACATTAGCATGTCCGCCATGCAAGGAAGGGAGTGAATCGGACGGCGGGGATGCTGCAGCAACAGAGAGGAGTGTGACGTTGCCTTGAATGGTCATTGGGTTTGGCAAAGGTGGTGGTAGTGGCTGAGATAACATCTGCAGTGAAGGTAGATACTGAAATGGGCAAAAACAGTGATTAGAACCCACGTTCTTTCCATTAAAGTAATCGTATACAAGAATACGAGTAGTCGAGCTATTACTGGGAAATTATTCGTACAAACTCACCTGTTGCTGCTGCTGTTGTTGCTGCCCTTGAATGTTTCGTAGAAACTCTATTTCTGTCTGCTGGACTCGATTCTGGTTCTTTAGTTTGTCATTCTCAACAGTAAGTACGAAGATTTTACTGCGAATCTCATCAATCATGACCTTCTTCTTTCTCCTGGTTGCCTTGGCCCGGAGTCTATTTGCTTCCATCCGTTTCTCTATATCGGAGTGTTGTCTCAGCTGCTTCTGGTCCTCATCGTTGCTGTTGGGATCGTCTGATTCGTCGCTTTGGCCATTGAACTTGTCACTTTCAATGCTGCTGCTGGGTTCGCCTGATTCGTCACTTTGGCCATTCAACTTGTCACTTTCAACATCACATCCTGCATTTGAATGATTTGTCTTTCTACTATGGCCAGGAGGAGTAGCAGTAGTAGTCGGATTAGTAGGAGTACTATTAGTATAACTGGTGCTGTCTTGATCTCTGCCTGCATCATGATTTGACCAGCACGAATCGCCCTCCTCCTCTTCGTAGCAGTTTGTTGAATCTTCATGAGGATTCGCAGAAATTCGTGTTATTTCCATCCTTGCAGACGACGTAATATCGTTATCGTGTGTTGCTGTTAGCGCGTTCTTTGTTGTGCGGCTCGTCCTGCTTGTCCTGCTGGTGAGGAGTCGGCGCCCTGGTCCTTCTTGTTCTCCCTCCTCGTCCTGCTCGTGATGATGTGAGGAGTCCTGCTGCTGATCATCCTTCTTGCCAGCAGCAGTGTTGCAGCCAACTGCTGGTGTAGAGGACGCTCTTGTGCGTTTCTTCCTATATTGGCTGAAGATGGTGGTTTCCCATTCACTCATATTCTTTTTAAATGGCTCCCTCGGATCATGCCACTTCTGTATTTTCGTATTATTTGCTGCTGGTGCGCAATTGGCTCTGATACTTAAACTTTTAATGGCCTCAGATCCTTTTTGACTTCTTGTTGATACTTGTTTTACTTGTTATTTATCAAATTCAAAATACATCATTACTAGCTAGAAGGCATGGATTCGTTGATACCCATTAATTTTATCTGGCCACCAGGAGCAGAAAATCCTCGTAGAACCTTAAGTACGTTCCAAAAGGCTTTTTACTTATGAAAAATACCAAAATTACAAATGACAGCTGGAATGGTCATTACAGCAGAGACGAGCATGATGATGGTATAAAAAAGGGTGCCTTGCATTCAGCATCTAGTAGGCAAAGCTATTTCAATATTTTTAGAACGGGGGATAGAATAGGGGACGATGAATGAATGACGAATCAAAGTAGCTTCGTGGACCTATTAGAAGTCATAGCAAAACAAACAGAAGGCGGTCTTCCTAAACAGCACCAGGCAAGAACTCCAAAACATCTGCAGGTGGCCACTGGCCAATGGCCACATCTAGACATGAGATGATGACAGTGCTGGTGACTAACTAAGCCAGCAAGCCAGATTTAGGCCCAATGCTGAGGATAGCTGATACCGTCGTACAACAGTTGCAGTAGGTGGTAGCTGAGGTTGGCTCCCAAGATGTAATATATCCTAACCCAACTGGGGTTATAGCCATGTCACAAAAAATATCACATATCACAGAAAGAATTTGCGTGATGGTGGTATCATAGTGCCGATTACAATGGCCAATCTAGCACCGATGCCCTCAAATGACATGTGAAATTACATCAACTACATGAATAAATGCACGAACGAGCACTTACTTCTTGTAGGTCCTCCTGGTTCCTACACCACCAATTTATTCTTGTGATACGGTCGGCGAAAAACTGAGTGGTTTCATTCCAGGCTGCAGGAGGTCTTTTATGCGAAGCACTTTTCGTTTGTGCTTCAATTCTATGTAGAACAAACAAGTTTTCGGCGCTATGCTTAGAGGAGCTTCGCAAGTCTGTGTTTGGTGTTTCTTGGGTTCAGTCAGTTGGGTGCACAGTGGTTGAAACGATATGTCCTCTTTCTCACAAAACTCTGAGAATCTGTGCAAAGAAAGGTGACAATCCACATGAATCACCGCGGAAAAAGTTCAGTTTGAGGTGGTATCTCAATAGATGAACCTTTTTGTCCAAGATAGACGAGGATTCGAGCCTATTGAAACGGCGTTTGTGGCAGTAGCATGTTAATTGCCGTTGCTGCAGTATTGCTGGGCTCCCAGCGCTGTTCTTATCATCGTCATACAAAATTCAAACCATACATACGAAAGCTTGCCGTGGTTATGATTAGAATTGAAACCGTTAAAGAAATGTTGAAGCAATTCCAGAAAAATCATCATGCAATTGATTATGGTGTAAAATACGATTACTTCTTTCACCAGACGCTGTAAATCAGAGTTGTGGAACTTTATTTTAGCATGGCAGTGGACTTTGACATGACGATGAAGAGAAAAGTATTTCAATCGTGACCTTTAAAAAAAAAAGATGAGGATGAATTTCGAAAGCGGCTCTTTTTGTGTTAGTAATTTTATGTTGTCGATCATGATCGAGTAAGTGTATGGGACGGCGCGCACAGCCTACTATTGTGCTTAGAGCGTTACTGTAATTGCTTCATTATGATTTATGAGTTTTCGATAAAATTTTCATGAATTTCATCATTACGATAGGATGATAATGTACGCGTTGTGGCATACTGGAACAAGAGGATAGCAAGTCAGGGCATTTTTGCCGTTTCAGCAAAAGGCTTAGATGTCAGCCATGGAGTTTTTGCTGTGTTTCTCTATCAGAAGTTGGAGCAGCAGTCGATCTCTTCGATTCTGGTCTTCCGCTGTTTGCGTCGAAGTTTGTTGAAAAAATCTCTGTGCGCCTTCTTGATGACTTAACATTCGAGACTCATTTTGCTCGCTACTTGGCACGATTTGACCGCTGCTTGTATACGCGTCTGCCGAATCGGGCGTGGACAGGAATGCTTGAGAAGAAGTTGATCGATCCATTGCTTGTGTAGCGGTGTTCTGTCGTGGTAAACTGGGATGTAAAGCTGCTGCCCCTCCGAAAAGCAGCAGCTGATTCTGCAGATCGAGATAGGACGGGGCAGCAGCTGATATTACATTAGAATAACTAGCACTACCCAGAGACGGAGGTCTTGAATCGGACTGCATTGCAGCAGTAGGGATATTATTAGTTGCAGCATCGTTGATAGTAGTCGAATTTGGCAAAGTTTGTAGTGCTGGATATGATAACACCTGCGTTGAAGATAGAAACTGGAATGAACAGAAGCAGCGATTAGAACCCATGTTCTTTAAAGTACTTGTGAACAATGCGATGAGATAAGGTACTCGGAATAAGAATAATACAAACTCACCTGATGTCCTTGAATGGTACGAAGAAACTCTATTTCTCTTTGCTGGTTACGATTCTGGATCTTTAATTGTTGATTCTCAACAGTGAGTACGAAGATTTTACTGCGCATCTCATCAATCATGATCTTCTTATTTTTCCTGGTTTCCTTGGCCCGGAGTCTATTCGCTTCCATCCGTTTCTCTATATCGTGCTGCTTTAGATTGTTGTTGGGTTCGCCTGATTGGTCGTCGTCGCTTTGTTGGCCATTGAACTCGTCACTTTCAATAGCAAACCCTGGTGCGTTTGTTTTTCTCGCACCATACGATGTCTTGTCAAAAATACTAAAGCTGTCTTGATCACTGCCTTCGTCGGAAGATTCTTCTCGATTAACAGGAAGTGATGTGTTTTTTATCCTAGCCGACTGAGATGTTGCTTTTTTCTCATTTCCTATACAGCTTCTGAACTTCCTACTGCGTACTCTTCCCTCATCTTGTTTAGAGTCTTGATCAATGGTTTTGTCAGGAACTGTTGTGTCCCTTCTGCTGCGTTTCTTACTATCTTGCCTTGAGATGATGTGCGTGCGGTTATCACTCATTTCGTTTTGATTGGTTAGTTCGTGATTTATTTTGTGCGTCGTGGTGAGTTTAGCTTTTTATATGGGCAAAAAGTGATCATGACGTATTGCCATCTGCTTATTCCCTTTTGTTGAGCTTTGAGTCAGCCACCGTACGCAAGCTCAACGCCACGTATTGTCATGTACGTAACGGTTCTTTTTTTACCCAAAGCTTATAGAGGATTTGCGTGAAGCAGCCGTTATGTTCATTCGAGGCTCATGCGTAGTTGAAGCAAATGTCTATTGCATGGAAACGTTTCATGTCATCATCTTGTTAAGGGACAGTAGTGTGACGGGAAAGCGGAGTTCTCTGACAGGGAAAGATTTCTTTTATGATAAGGAGAACATTGCGTCAAAAGACATCATACCGATCTGACAATGCTTTATTTTAGAGAGAATATTTTCTCAAAAGACATCATACTGATCTGACAATGCTTTATTTTCCAACCTCCTCGTCATGTTTCGTCATGAAGAAGTGTCGAGTCAAGTCATCAACCGAGCACACGTACAGTACCAGGTCATGTTTCGTCATGAAGATGTGTCGAGGCGTTAAGTCAGTCAACCAGGTACCGTACACAGGTGGTGTCCTTGTCTTATCAAGCGATAGATAGCAGCGTGGGGTGGCAACGATGTTTCCGGAGCTTCAAGACGGCTTATAACCTAAACCACGTTTGTTTCTAGCTTATGTCGTACAAACACCTCTTTTAGCTAAATGCTTGTACGGTATGTGACCACCTTGAACCTTGATCAACTACAAACTTGAACATACGACACACTTCTTTACACCACACCTGCCGCCGAACCACCCTCAATTGGTCTGTTGCGTAGATATACCCGTTTGAACTTTCCACTAGCCTCGCCAACACATAAATACCGTTGGAAAGCATACCATGTCTAGGAAGAAGAAGCAGCAATGATGATACTAAACAAGGCACATTTGTCAAAGTCTCTCTATAGTGCATGGCAAACGAAACTGTTTGTTGTTCCTCGAGAGCTAGAAGCTTTTCTTCCAAAGAAGGAGCAAACGATATTGAAAATGAAAGCCAACGAACGCAGTAATTTGACTGCCAGCAATTACGATGAAGGAACCTTTGTCAAAGTTTCTCTATCTGTGGGTAATGAATTGTCAACTCGAGAGCTGGCTTGCTTGATCTTATTTAGAAGCGAACTTTTAATTCCATTTTGAAACCTTGAAATTGAATAAAGCCTGGCTTAAGGGGAGAAACATCATGCCAGTTGTTCGTCGGTAATACCAGTCATTTAACCGTTCCGTACGGAATGAAGGTCCCACAAAATTACAAGACTTCATCAAGGATTATGATGCACCTGATTGTATACTCAGGGACAACTCGAAGATGCAAAATTCAGAGAGATGGTTGGAGATTGGAAGAAAATATGGCATTCTTCAAGCGACAACAGAAAAAGCGACAACAGAACCGCACAACCAACACCAGAATCCAGCAGAACGCCGAATCCAAACAGTAAAGAATGGAGTTAACCGGCTCATGGACAGGACGAGCACTCCAAAATTCCTCTGGTTTGAATGCTTGGTCTTCTTCTGTGCAATCCTGAACTTCGCAGCGAGCCCAACTCTCAACGGACAGTACTCCATCCAAGTTGCACTTGGGCATTCAACGGACATCTCACCTTACATTGTCCATGAATGGCTTGAACCAGTGTACTACCTCGAATATGAGGATCCATTGTTTCCCAACTCTAGGGAGAAACTCGGATACTTTTGCGATCCTGTTGAGAATTGTGGTGATCTTTTGACGTTTAAATTATACGTTCCGGAGTCGCACCAATTAATATATCGGAGCGTTATCCGGTCTGCTATCGATGACAAGGATTCACCTAATCTTAGGGCAGCTAACCCGCATTATCCGGGTATTAAGGACAACGATGACGATCACATGCACGATTACATGTTTGATCGTACAGCAATTGATGAGTTATTATCAACCCGAGTTGCTGATGACGCTGCGGATATCCCATTCGAAATCCCTAGTGAAAAGAATTCAGTCAACGCAACAGATGATCTCACTTCGCTTGCTGAAGTAATCGCCAAGATCCATGAACAAGAACAGTTCAAGAAATATGGTGTCATCCCAGATCCTGCTGATTTAATTGGATTCACATTTCCAATAGAGCACGAAGGTATCACGCAACAAGCCAAGGTAAAGGAACTCCAACCGGACAAGCACAAAGCAGTAATTGAATTGATGGATGGGAGCCATTCACTTATCGATTACCACTTACTCCTTGAAACGTTTAACATGCCTTCTGAAGATAGAATTCAAATATTCACCTTCACAGGATTCTCCGATCATAAAAAGATCAAAGGGGTTTGGCACTTGCTCGTCAACTGGGAAGGAGTTGGATATGAACCGTCGTGGGAATCTCTCACCAACATGAAAGAAGCGGATCCCATCACGTGCGCTTTGTATGCACGAGAACATAACCTCATCAATCAAAAAGGCTGGAAATGGGCGAAGAAAATCCGAGTTGATGCTAGGAAGCTCATTCGAATCGCCAAACGCATTTATTCAGCAAAACGAACATCTGATCTCTTTAAGTTTGGGATCCAAGTTCCACAATCGGTGGACGAAGCACTCGCAATCGATAAAGCAAATGGAAATACCTTGTGGAAGGACGCGATTGAGAAAGAACTTGGTCAAATCTTAGAGTACGAGACATTTAAGATACTGCCACATGGGGAGAGAGCACCCACTGACCATAAGCGAGTGCTGTTGCATCTCGTTTTCGATGTGAAACATGATGGACGACGCAAAGCTTGCTTAGTTGCTGTTGGACATGTGACAGATCCTGGAAATGAAGAAGTGTACTCGTCTGTTGTCGCACCTGAAGGAGCCCGACTCGTCATGTTCTTAGCCGATTACAACGGATTGGATATTATGTGCGGTGATGTTGGAAACGCATTTCTGAATGGCGTGACGCAAGAGAAAATCTGGTGCATTGCGGGCCCAGAATTCGGTCCAAAGATTGCTGGTCGAGTACTCATCATAGTTATATGGATTGAGAACAAGCGGTGCTCGATGGCCAGAAGCGTTTGCGGATTCATTACGAAGCGTTGGTTGGAAAATGTCCAAGGCCGAAAATGACGTTTGGATGAAGGATTGCGGGACTCGTTACGAGTATCTAGCGGTTTACTGTGACAATATCCTTGTCGCTGGTAAAGACCCTAAGGCTCTTCTTGAAGAAATCCAGAAGATATACATCTTGAAAGGAGTTGGTATGCCTGATTACTTTCTTGGTGCTGAATTTGGTCGGATAAATGGGGAGTTCACCGATAGGGGAGCGTTATCGTATTTCTGAACAGTACACCAATAAAATGGATTTGTAAGAAACAAAACACAGTCAAAACCTCGACGTACGGAGCTGAACTCGTTGCAGGGAGGCTTGCCGCCGAAGTAATACTTGAATTTCGTTGTAAGCTACGAATGCTTGGAGTTCCAGTTGAGAATCCTTCCGTTATGCTTGGTGATAACATGTCAGTTATTCAGAACTGTTCGCTTCCGTCATCGCAACTTAAGAAGAAACACAATGGTGCAATCGTGTACCACAGGTTACGTGAATGTGTAGCATGCGGTATTATCAGGCTTGGACGCGTAAGAAGTGAACAAAATTATGCCGATTTATGTACAAAGGCTTTAACAGGGCCTAAATTTCACGGGCTACCGAAGGATCTAATCTTCAGGTCATTGGATTCAGGGGAGTGTCAGAATGGAATACAGAATGACCGTGACTCATCTATTGATGTCACAGCTGACACTAATATAGTCAACTAAAATAGAAACACACAATTATCTTTTATCAACGATTAGAGCCTTTTAGCTAAAGCTTTTGTCGTATTAGATTACAACTTCACAGACAGTTAACTTTCCAAATTTTGATTCAATGTGTTCGATAACGGCCGTAACAACGGCTGGGTTTATGTGTGAAATTTTGTTGTTGTCAACATACCAGGCGATGGTGCATTGCTTTCCATTAATCATTTTGTTTGCCACACACGCATCATACGGGTTCAATTCAAAACCTTGTTTCTGTAGTGTCGACACGAAAATTTCATACCACAGTAAAGCCGATCTCATGCAACCGTACAGAGCCTTCAGTAGTCGTAGGTATAGAACTTTCTTACCATTTTCAATGGTGACGAGCTTTTCCCAAGCAGGATTGATCTTGCACATGATGTCTACGGAGTCACCTTCGTACTTGATTAAGGTGAATCTATCCATGTTAGCATTTAAGTAAGCACCAGGGACATCGGCACAGGCAACGTCACGTGCTTCCCATACATCTGTGAGCATTGACATCATCAATGCACCAGTGGAAACAGTGGGTGATGGCGTATTTTCATCGGCGTATAGTTCGCGTTCAGGACGCCCATCGGCAACTATTCTACCTTTCAGAACTCCGTTTCGTTGTTCCTTTATCAAATTTATTGCTCGGAGGGCAGAGCGTTTCTGCTCTTTTGTCAGGAGGGTTGGATCCATGCCTTCAAATACGGACATGTCATGTACCTGCTGAAACTCGGCCAGGAGGGCAGCGACGGCGAGCTCTCCATGCTTCTTGATGCCTTTGGTAGCCGTCATTTGGTTCATAATGAAACCATTGATGTACTTGTTCATTTTTACAGTGCAACCAGTGCTGTCAAAATCATCAACGGCAGCCTGAAGCATTTGGACATCGTAGCTTTGTGGCGATTTAACTTCCCTGTGTTGGAGCCACGAATCATCGATGTCAGCCTGAAGCATTTGGGCATCGTAGCTTTGTGACGAAGCTGGGTCATCCATACTGTGTGCAAAAGTGTGTGAGTAAGAACATGTTGCGTGCCTAGTGTTGAAAGCAGGGCCTGCGGGTGTGCTGTCTGTGTTATCATCGTCGCTCCTTTGTTCTGTGGTACTATCAGTAGTACCTGGTGGTACAGTCGGGAAAAGTTCTTCGGCATCAGTGAAAAGTTCTGCGGAAACATTATTGTCACCCTCGTATTCATCGTCGTCGTCAACATCATCATCAACAAAAATACCATCGTCGGGGTTGTCTGCTGCACTGTTATTTGTGCTAATGTGCAGTATTTCATCACCTTAGTCGTCAGTGTAATTGTCGTATTCCGTGTCGACTTTGGCGTGTTCGTTGTCATGTACGATGTCATTTGCAATGTCTTCATCAAATGGAGCAAAGGGAGAAATTTCCTCGTCATCTGGAAGATCATCTTGTCATATTCCGTGTCGACTTCGGCGTCTTCGTTGTCATGTACGATGTCATTTGCAATGTCTTCATCAAATGGAGCAAAGGGAGAAATTTCCTCGTCATCTGGAAGATCATCTTCCTCGTTCTCGTTGTTTGTTTCGTTGTCGGGAAGATTGTCTTCCTCAATGTCAAAATCGATGTTGTCATTAACGTCATCAATAATGGCTATGCCTGGGGCCCATTCAAAAACGGGCATACCACCAATCATTAGTGGTTGGCCTTGGTCTAAACCCATCTGCTCAACTCTGGCAATGACACCCTGTGGCATTGGTAGCACATCACACCATTTTCGTGACAGTCTGGCTCCTGTGACTAGTGACATAAACCAATTCCTCCCTGTTCGTTTCCTGTCGGTGTCAGGGCAATGGCAGCTGTACTCCGTGTATGCTGTGTATTGGTGGGGTCATTTGGTTCATACTATATCTGACAATATGTCCCGAGTTCAAGGGTCATTGAATTGTAGTCCGGTAGAGGGAGACCAGTCATTATCGTGAGTGGACTAAGGTTTTTCGAAACTCCATTTGTGATGGGAATTGGTTGAGTAGTTTGACAGCATTTTCCGTGATTGCTCATACTAGTATCTTTGGTATGCGCCTGAAAGGTAATCTGTGGATTGTGCAGCAAATGCGCTCCTTGACTGTGCGGATGGATTGTTCCACCTCGGGTACGTGGTTGTCTGCGTCGGCGATATTCATATGTATTGGTAGGATATCATTTCTGATGCATGCAAATTCTTTGTCGGCATGAATGTCCGGGACGTTGTAACCCCGTGCTTCATACATGGGCAGCCTCAGAGATCAGGTGTAAGATCTATACATAAAAATCTGTCCGACTTCACACATAAATAAGTAGTTCATTTTAAACAGATTTCTCTTCGTC
>Ga0209712_10003431_pt1 | contig 12845 bp, 10 predicted proteins | sample ArcOceMetagenome_FD_187443 | JGI IMG/M metagenome (GOLD analysis project Ga0209712, IMG submission 187443) | Marine eukaryotic phytoplankton communities from Arctic Ocean - Arctic Ocean - Greenland ARC118M Metagenome (SPAdes) (version 2) | ecosystem: Environmental > Aquatic > Marine > Oceanic...
AGGATTTATAAAACCATATCTATTAAGAATAGTGTCTGTTCCTTTTATTGAAATCGTTGTTACTGGAACATCATTATTATAGGCATATTCTACTAGTTTTAGTTTTGCATCTTTATAATCTTTAGGTCTGCCAAGTCTTGATCTTGTTCCTTCAGGATAGTACTGCACAGCTTGGCCATCAAGAAGTCTTCTTTGGCACTCACGAACTACATTGACTCTCGAATTCTTATCTTTTCTGTCCACGGGTATAGCTGTTGATATTTTACATGCCAGTCCAAAAAATGGAATCTTTAGAATTTCATTTTTCATTATAGGAGGAATACAAAATGTTGATAATACTAATGGGATATCCATCATGCTCTGATGATTTGCTATGTATAAACCTTTTGGGGCTTCATCTTGTGTTTTTAAATCTCTATTATCTATAGAGTCTATCTTTGCAAAGCATGAATACTTCATTATAACTCTACCAAAAAATACCCAAAATGGAGATATAAAACGAAGCCTTTTTTTCTTATCTTTAATCGTACCCGAGAAGAAAATTACTGGAAACAATATCCCAAAAAAATAAGCGGCCGCAAGGGAGCAGGCAAATGATAAATGTAGTATTTTTATTAGTTTATTCATGGACGTGTTATACAACTAATATTCATCATCTTCAATATCAAAAAGCCTTGTATAACCGTACTGGCAATATGCATAACTTACTGTTTTAAATATACTTTCACTTTTATTTGGTTCTTCTGGACAGTATTTATCTCTTTTTTCTATAAAGTCATCATAACCATGATGAAAAGGAGTTACCTTATGTCTAACTAATGGGGCCACTGACGCAAGCGATCTGTCTTCCATCTCTGGAGCCTCTTTACCTAAGACCTTGAAAATACCTAGGCTTATTTGTTCTCTTAGTGATCTATTGTAATCATCATTATATGATTGATTTGATTTTGATCTTTTTGCAAGAGATTGTTTCTTTGGCGTTTTTATTTTTAGTAATCCAAGCTTTTTAAGAGTCTCATTTTGAATATATTTATTTGTATATTCTCCAAAAATTTTATTAATATTTGAAGCAGATTCAATTTCATAACCTTCCACTTTATTCTTAAGAGGGCTAAATTCATAGTTCTCTTCAAAATCCCAGTTTAGAGCTGTAAATTTAACATTACTCCATGGCATTAAAAAAGATTGGGGATTTGTAAGCTCTGGTACAACTTTAGCGTAATGTTGTTTTTGACAGATGGCATGCATCCATTCATTTTCTTGCACCTTAATCATCTGTTTTACATTTATCTTTAATTTATCAATCATTGTAATGGCCTTATCATTACACTTGTCTCTTCGAATTATCTCTTTTTCAGTAACTTCATTATTAGTAGTTCCACAACTAATATGCATCTCCCAGTAAGTTGAACTCTTTTTATTTTTACACTTTCCATCAACAGTAACTTTTATTTTTTTATTTTTTGTTGTAGGTACACTTAATGTTCTATCCACATTAGTCGATGTTCCAATACATGTTGAATCAAGTAATAAATTATCTTCTGAGTCAAATATCTTTATATGATCAGGAACACTAAAAGTATTAAATGATATATCAAATTCGCTTTTAGAAGCATTTTCCATATCAACATAGAAATTTTCTAAATCATCATTCCCATGGGCCAATACATTATGGCAATCTCCTATAACCTGGCCATCTGATAAAACTTGAACTGGAGGAGTTGAGAAAATTATTTCTTGTAAGTCTTTAATATAAACACTTCTTGTTAATAGATCTGAAGAAGTATGGGCTGAAGCACACATTAAAAAATTCCATGCAAGGTGAGAGCTCTCGACTTGAATATTTGTTTTTTTTGCTGCGTTTTCAGCACTATGAATGAGTGCCTCTTTATCAGTTTGAATATTTTTAGAATTCTTAGAATATCTTTCCAAATACTTATTTGATATTTCTGCTAGTTCTGGACAGTCTTTATCTTTAGAGTATGAGTTGCTAAGAAGGTTTAATCTTTCAATTTGTTTTTTTACATTTCCATAAGGCTTAGATATTTTATCTGTGCAAACTGGGTTTGCTTTATGGAACTGTTTATATAGATGAGCAATATTGTAATAATTAGATTTAAATATTGTTCCACCTGTCTGACATTTATTAATATGCTCTAGTGGATTAAAAGTCGAAACTTTATAATCTGCTGATAATGCTGAACTAACTAAATAGAAATTACATAAAACCAATAAAAATTTCATTTTTGTATTATAATAGATTACGAGTATGGGCATGAATATATATGTGAAATCGGCTATTTAAGCCAATTTAAACTATATTTAAGCCCTAGATCTTAGGCAGTTTAGGAACTACATGTTTATAAAAATGTTAGAAGAAACAATTGATTTAGCTAGTGAGCTAATACCAGCAAGTGATGTTACCAAAGAGCAACTTGATAATATTAAAATTGTTGCTCACAGAGGCTGGCATAGTGGAGAGATTAAAGAAAATACCCTTGAAGCTTTCGATAAATGTGTTGAGAATAATCTCTTTGCAATTGAGTTTGATGTGCGCTGGACTAAAGATCTTGTACCTGTCGTTCATCATGATGCTTCTGCTTATAGAGTTTTTGATATTGATGTGAAAATTAAAAGTCTAGATTTTTCTACAATTAGAGAACTTATTCCTGAGATTCCAACTCTAGAAGAAGTAATCAATAAATATAAAGAAAAGATCCATATGTTTATAGAATTAAAGGATGAAAGCTATGCAGATATTGATAAACAAAAAATAACTCTTGCTAATATACTTAGCTCATTAAAACCAAAAGACGATTTTCATTTTCTATCTCTTTCTGAATATCAATTTGATCTATTTGATAATTTTAATAGTGACTGTAAAGTATTCGTCTCTGAGACAAATATAAATGAAATAAGCCTACAAGCTTTAGCTAAAAATTATGCAGGAATAACCGGACATTATTTATTAACAACAGACCATATTGTAAGCTTGCACAGAGCTAAAAATCAAAAGGTTGGAACTGGGTTTTTAAAAAACAAAACACCTTTATTTCGAGAGTTAAATCGAGAAATTGATTGGATTTTTACCGACCAACCATGGCAAGTACTCTCGATAATAAAATCAATGTAAGACTCTTTAAGACATCCTCATCTAGATTTATGGTAAAATAGAATTATAATCAGGAGGATTATTTATGAAAAGGAATTTCATACTCTTGCTAGCTATAGCATGTATCTCTTTTAGCGTAAAAGCATCAGTTAACGCTTCTAAAAAACATATATCTCTATTGCCATTTGTTCAAGAAGCTCCAGATCAAGGAGATACTGCAACTTGTTTATTTATGGGTTCAACTGGATCAGTGGAGTTACTTCTAAATAAAAAATATAATATTAGATACCCTGAAGCTGGTGATCTATTTGATCTATCAGAAAGGTTTACTATAAACCATTCAACACGTTACTCCGGTTCTTGGCACCAAATGGGTGTGGCCCGTTTTAATGACGGTTGGTCTATTTCTATTAATGATTTGGCCTTCAGTGCTTGGACAACTACAGGACAAGTTAATCGAACTGTATGGAGCAGACCTAATGACTTCTATAAGTTACCTAGAGTTGAGTTCAGTGAGAGATTTAAGACTACCAAGTTATTTGTTAAAGGTAGAAACCGTTACTCTAAGTATGTTTTAAAAAGTAGTGATCTCCAAAGTATTAAAGATGCGCTAGATACTTACGATTCACCAGTACTAGTTAATTACAATCATAATGGTTGGTGGCATGTAGTTAATATAGTTGGCTATGATGATGGTGCAAAAGGAGAGTGTTTACATACTCCAAGTACTGAATGCAAGGGAATTGGAGCATTTTATGTACGTGACTCTTTAGGAAAAAATACTCACCTTCGAGATTATGATTGGTTTCGTATAAACGGAAATGCAGCTTTTCTAGTTGAAATGATATAAGGATCTAATATTGAATACTTTTAAATTACTTTTTACTTTCTTTGTACTGCTAAGCTCTTTAAATCTTTTTGCAGTGGAATTTAGCGCCACTAGGCACTATGGAGTTGTTCTTATAAATGGAAAGGCATTCAATTCATCAACGATATTAAAAGTTGGAGATACACTGCAGGCCTCTGGTAAGAAATCCTTTATTCAAATCAAAACTGATCTTGGCTCTGTCTTCCTAATTAGGAATGGAGAAATGAAGTTAGAAAAATTCAACTCTGAAGAATCATCAGTTAACCTTATTTCTGGAAAGTTTTTTCACTTCTTTAATAAAAAGACCCATAAGAGAAAATTTCAAGTAAAGACTAGACATGCAATTATGGGGGTTCGTGGTACAAAGTATATGATCTCTACATCTGCTAAAGAAGATTATCTTTGTGTTTGCAGCGGAAAAGTTTCGGCAAAAAAGAATGATGAAAAGAAAGAATATATAGTAGGTGTAAATGAAGACTTATTCTTCTATTCATCTGATAAACCATCTCATAAGCAAAGTGCAACAAAACAAATGGTTAGTATGACTTCAGGTGAGTTTGATAAAATGGGCTTTCCAGTAAACTAACTTGAAGCTGACTGAAAAAACAAGATCAATAATTTTATTGTATAGATTTTGTGGGAGATAAGATTTATTCAAACCTTATCAGAGGTGGGCCATTGAGGTGGGAAGAAGATTTCTTCCAGTCAGCTTACTTATATATAAAGCAAGTGCTGTGCCAAGTTTAAAACTATTTAAGTGTCTGAATTTTAACATATCTCTCGTAGGACCACTTTGGCTCAGGTTCTTTGTGACCACTTTACTAGGGCCAAATGTTATAGGTTCTATATGGTGGATAATAATATTTTGAATATTAACCAGTTAAAATTATTTCTAATTTGAAGCTGACTGAAAAAACAAGAATTTTATAGATTTTTTTGGGAGATAAGATTAATTTAAACCTTATCAGAGGTGGGCCATTGAGGTGGGAAGAAGATTTCTTCCAGTCAGCTTACTATATATAAAGCAAGCGACATGCCAATCTTTAGATCACCCAAGTATCTGTAATCATAAGATTAATTCTTGGGACCATTCTGAACTGGTTCTTTATGACCAGCTAATTTGGGACTAATTGACATCTAACTCCAGTCACTACATATAATAATTCTTAAAGGGTTTAAAGTAGAATAGGTGGTGCTTATGCTAATATTCCTATCTTAGATACAATACCAGCGTTGATGTGATTCTTTTATATGCCAGCAGTAGATCGCTTGTTCATCATTCAAGAATTTTATAATTAACCAATAAAAGTATTACTGCCAAAGAGGTAAGTTTGAGAAAAGATGTAATAAGCGCCATTATTTCTGTCGAAGTGCTGAGGCATGTTTAAGTGATTCCAACGCAGGAAAATGATATTGAGGATGTTATTCTTACGGATAAAATGAAAAAAGGCTCGAACATATGATCTGTACCCCAAAAAAAGGACAGGTTATTAAAATCTTAGCTTTTTTTATTTAAAGCGATATAACTCCACCTTCAAAACTCTTTACTTGCATTGGCGTATGTGGCATTAGAAAAACATGGCGCCATTCTGTAAACTAAGATCTGGTGCTTATTATCTTAAATTAGAAAAGCTACTTTTTTTAAGGCATAACTAACGTTAGTTCACCAAGTATTTCAAAACAAAATATTTTAAGAAGCCAAAAGACTGACTTTAGAGGAGAGTTATAGATTTGGAATTTTTCAATCAGAGCCTTATCCCAACCTATACTTGTACTTTTGTATTTTGAGGTTTATGCATAAAGGTATTTAATCCTTCTTATCCTTTTTTGTCTAATTGATTTAAAAAAATTACTGGTAAAATGATATTACATGCTAAGTTTAAAAATGTACCTTTTGAATCGTGATTTTGATGCATATTATGTCTTCATTATTTATTCCAAATCAATACATTCAATTTCATATTTATGAATTAAAGATTTTGCAATATCATTAGTGGCCATAAGTTTTTGAGAAAGTATTTCAGCAACTGACCTGTATAGTTCTTTTTTTAGTCTATCATGCGATTCATCTAACTTATTTATTTCATTGATTTGTATCTCTAACATTACTACTTCTGTATTTGCAATTACACTCGCTGAGGTCGTTGTGTGATTTACGAAACTCATTTCACCAAAGATTCTGCCTCCGCCTCTAAAACTAGCAAGTTTATCTTTACCGGTGAAAATATCAACGCTACCCCGAATAAGAAAGTAGAGAGTAAGGTTTATTGAAGCTTCTTCTATAATAGTTTCATTTGAGTCATAGATTACAAATTTACTCATATTCCTTAGAGTTTTTTTATCATCAAAGCAGTATCCTTTCAGATATGGAATCTTACTTATTATGTCTAATTGTTTTGTGAGATCTAAAGTTGTTCTGCTAATAATATGACCTTTTGTATTTTGTGCTAAAGTTTCTAGTTAAGTTTATCATACAACTTCATTGATAAAGTCTTTTAATAGAATGAATATGTCATTTTTTGAAGTTCTCGAGACTAGACGATCAGTTAGAAAATTTTTGGATATTGATGTACCTGACTCAGTTATTGAAAATGCTTTACATGCTGCTCTAATCACCTAAGAGTTCAAATATTCAACCCTGGGAGTAAAAATAAAAGTATCAAGGATAAGCTTGTGGTAGCCTGTTTTCACAAGGCGCAGCAAGGACATCTAAACATCTTATTTTTTATGTTTGTCGTATAGATACCACTTAAAAGTAATCATTCCTTTTAAGTTGGGGACTAGCTCTAGGATTGTTCTAAATTTCTTTGGAAGGGAAACATTTACCGTTTTGGATTGAGAGAAAGTATCAGAAGGCTTTCTACATGCAGTTCAGGTGGATCATTTTAGCGAAATTCCTCTGAATAAATTTCAAGTGCTGCTCAATCAATTAATTTATTGCCAAGATAGCGAGATCTCTCTTTTAGAGGTTAGAACCATGAAAGAATTGGATTCTATTTGGATGGATTTGGTAGATGATCTTTGAGGTAAATCCTTGTTGTTTGTGCTCGAAAAAGCACTTTCGATTGGATGACAGGTGCTTACACTTAGCTGATCTGCCTAAAAATATAGATGATAGAATCAAATCATCGAAAGATTCTCAATCAAAGTCACAAAACAAGACAATATCAAAGCTGTTGTAGGTAAATAATCTTTAAAAGATTAAAGAACTTCGTCTCAATCACATTCTAAAATTCCAATGAAACAAATTATCTGACATATCCAGATTCTAGTAGTATTATATTTTGTATGATCTTTTTACTTTTTATATTTATATCTTCTAGCGCATTTGCAACGATGGAGAATCCTAACTTGATTCCATTAGGTGAAAAAGAGTCTCTTATGGGTAATACCGGTGTTTCTGGAGTGTCTAGCGGTGCAGCTGTCTTTTATCAGCCAGCCGATTTAGTTAACTTAAAAAAATCATTTTCATTGTCAGGTTCCACTTATCTAAAGTTTAAGCTTAGCTCCTCTGCTGCTGTCCGTATTGAAGATAAAGATTTACCAACTCAATCCTCTGGTTTCATTGGGATTCCTTCAAGTATTATATCCGTTCATGTTGAAGATGGATGGGCTTATGCATATGGAATACTTGTTCCCAGTGCGCTTGAACTAGAAAACAAAAGTTTTTGGAAAACCGATGGTCCGTTATCACTTGATTTGGATATAAACTTTCTCACGAAGCATGAAGACATGTACATAACAGGATCAATTGCAAAAAGAGTTAATAGTAATTTTAATATTGGTGTTTCACTCTTCGTTATCAAGTATAGTGAGTTAAATATATCATCATTAATAGGTACATCGAGAACAAACTCAACCATATCTACGTCTACTTCTACCAGACAAACTCTTGATGCCTATCTTGCAAGGCTTGCGCTAGGTATCCAATATAAAACGGATAATGCTACTTATGGTCTGCGAGTATTAACTCCAAGCATTCAATTAAAAGCATCAGGTGATTATTTTAAAAATGAGGTTTTCACATCTGGAGGGGTACTGACAAGCTCTAGAGTTGAGCATGAGGAAGCTGAGGCAAACTGGAGGGTTCCTCTTGATATATCACTAGGATCAACATTTAAACTTACAGAGCAATTAAGTCTTTCATCAGATCTTGGATATAGCTTTAACCAAAAATTTAAACGATATGACGGGTTCCAGGCCGAAAGTAATAGTGTTAACCTCAAACATACTTTGCGTGTAAAATCCGGTATCGAGTTTGAAAGTTCTAAACTAACAAAGCTATATGCTGGTCTTATTTATAATCCTAGTCGTCTCGCAGAACTTGATGAGCAAGCAAATAACGCTGAAGGTGTAAGTAGGTTAGACTTTTATGGTCTTAGTGTTGGTAGCATTTTTAAAAATGGAAAACTAAATACCGGTGTTGGGCTATATTATCTAAAAGCTGAGGGCGAAAGTTATATTTCTGGTACGACAAATGAAAAGTCTCAACTTGGTTTATCAATTATTGGCTTAACCTTGAGTTCATCATTCGAATTATAGTTCATTCTTATATTTAGATACAGATACCTCTCTAAATAGTGAGCTGTTTATTTTGGCTCATGAATAAAACATATTTTTATCTAGTATTTCTATTTATCAAATCGTTAGTTTTCTTGTTCACAAGGAAAAAATCATCAGCAATAAAGATTTTGCTATCAGAAATAATTATCTTGAGACAACAGCTACTGGTTCTAGAACGATTGAATAAAAAGAGGATTACTTTCTCAGTTAAAGAACGATTATCTTTGAGCTTTTGAGCAACGGTTGGTGATGATAAGAGGGTCTTTGAAAGAGCTGTAATTATTTTCAGTCCGCTCACCTTACTTAGACTCCACAGAAACCTAGTTAAGAATAAGTATAGAAAACTGTACGGGTCTAAAAATAAGAAAAGAGGGGCTAAGGGGAAGTCGCCAGATTTAGTTAAACTAATTCTTTCAATTAAAAGAAATTATCCAGAATATGGAATAGAGAAAATAGAAGGACTTTTAGGAGAAAGGGGACACATTGTTAGTGATACAACTATTTTAAGGATTCTAAGGAAGCATGGCCTTGCTGGTGATCATAATAAATCGGGGCTTCATGGTTAAGCTTTTATTTGTAGTTCATTTAACGGTCTATGGTCTATTGTCTGCTGATATGTTTAAAGTTGAATCCGCATTTTTGAGAAGCTATGTTGTGTTGGTCGCCATTGATATTTATTCAAGAAAAACAATTAACTTTTCCGTTAGGCGCTATCCAGTCGATGGAGGAGCCGTTTGTCAGATGTTTCAAGAAGTGTGCAAAAATAAAGATCTTCCAAAGAAAATTTCAACGGATAATGATCCGCGAACTTAAGAGTTGATGAGATTGAAGAAATCAAATGAGTCCCGTATGCACCGGTAAGTCATCCATTTATTGAAAGGGCCATCGGGACGACCCGAAGAGAGTTTTAGACAAAACGTTATTTTTAACCATCAGAAATAAGCGGAGAGAATTGGATGAAGGATATTGATTTAAAAAAGATTCATTGGGATTCACATTGCAAAGGAATGTTTAGAGTGCCAATTTCAGCTTAGCTGGAAAAATTAAGAATCACAGGTTGCCAAATCTATAAGTTGTCGATTATTTAATTTAATATTAACAATTTTCTCTTCCGTTAAATAGAACTGCTCGATTTATTAGAAATTAAGAGATTAAAGAGTTATTGTTATTATTTGCGGGCGAAAAATAATTACTGCTGGACAGATCTGTCTCATCAATTAGTTTTGGATATCAGTTTGTGCAGGATTTTATTTTACTAAATATATTAGGATCGAGCTTTCTTATGTTGAGCTTAACTCTAATACTAGAATGGATTACAGTATTAACATCAAGACTGCAGGGGAGATTTATAGTGTAGATGTAAAAACAAGTGGATTCTAATTCCAATTATCTGCTAACTATTAATTGTTGCTTCTAAATGAATTCTTTTACCAGACTCATTAAAAAATTTAAATCCAGTATCAGACTTTTGAAGTTGAGTATTAGAGTCCATATAGATTGGAGTTAAGAATTTAAATTCCATTTTACATGGGTATGTAATATTTTCCATTTCTGATACACCACGAGCTACTGTCCACATACCATGAATAATAGCTTTCTTTTGACCCATCATTTTCGCTGTGAAGTCTGAGATATGAATTAGATCAAAGTTGTTTGAGACACTTGCATACTTTCGACCTAAGTTTTTTGGAATATGAATTTTTTTAGACTGCTCTAAATCTGCCACATCACGTGAAAACTTAGTTAAGCCTTTTTTCGTTCTTTTAAAAGCAGTTGTTGTACTTCTCCAAGAAAGCTCATCGTTAATATATAGTGAACTGATTAGTTCTATTTCATATCCATTTGGAATTTTTCTAATTATTGGAACTACTGCTTTCATTTCCCAGCTACCGGCTTCAAGTTCTTTTATACATTCAATCTTTTCAGTTTTATGTATTAAACCAAATGGAGAAAATGGAAACCTTTTATCAGTAACAATTCCAAATTGCATATGTGTTAAGAGGGCATATGGAAAACAAGGATGAATCCCTTCTTTTTCCCAGCCAACAATATTATTATATTTTCTTAGAGCACTTTCTGAGTATTTAATAACAGAAGATTTTTTTATTCTTTTTGCTTCATTAAAAAACTTAAAAACCACATCATCTTTATGTGAAATAAATGATCTAGTTAAATTCCCAAGCATTGATAATCTTTCAGTAATCATATGTATCCTTTTGTTTCTCTGATTCTTTATAGCCTTAAATTAAAATTGAGCCTCTAACAAATGTTAATAAGTTTCAGAATTAAAAACTAAATTTAACTAAATTTCTGTTTTGATCCCAAAATAACAAATTATATTGGTACTTTACAAAAGAATTTTGTAAATATGCGTCGTTACTCATATTTTTTTATCTTTTCTCTAACTTATTATAATTTAGGTCTATGAAGATAATACTTTTAACATTTGTTCATTTAATTTTCATCAGTTATTCTTTAACAAAGTGACCTGATAAGTCTTGGACTAATTTTAAAAAACAATACTTTCACTTTTTACGCTAATCACGATTTGGTCTTTAATAAAGACATTAAAAAAATCATCATTACAATTCATCGTTCAGCAATTGATCCCAGATTCATACTTTAAATCTGTGTGGGAACAATCTAAGAAACATGGAGTTGAATTTAGCACTCTTGTCTTAGCGCTACATTTTAAAGTTGCTGGGTATAAACTAGTTAAGAAAGAGCTAGGCTTCTCATATGTAGGCTGCTGGATTGCTAACAACTGTCTAATGAGTAAAGTATCGGCATTTACTAAAGTGGATTAGTTAAAAAACTTGATAGAAGATTATTTCCAAATTTAAAATCAGTCTATATTACAGGCCATTCAGCAGGAGGCCCATCCAGGAACCTATGCCTATTTAACGAATAAAAGACCAAACCTTTTTTATGGTGGTTATGAAGTTCCAAGATATGTTCGTTGTGCTTGATAATTTAAATCAAAACCTAAGCCTTGACTCTAAAGACAATATTACTAATTATGACGTTATCTACTTTCTAGGAGAAAACGATACTGGTGATGTTGAACAATCATAGTATCAAGGTCCAAATAGGTTTGTTCGCGGAGTGAAGTTTAAAGTCCATGTAGAGTCTGAGTAACCTAATAATGTTCATTAGTTGTTTACTGTTTCTGGTGTATGTCATATACATCTCCCATATCATAAATTACAGATATTACATCTCTATTTTGGCTCGATTATTAATCCTTTATATTAGTAATTTAATTTATTTTAGAGAATCAATGAGAGCATTACTACTTTTCGTTTTTATCTTTCCTAGCTTTGTTTTAGGCACTGAAGAATATAAAACTCAAATATTCGAAAAACATAATACAGTCATTGATAACTCTGTCGATCTTGAAGATCGCCGTTATAGATTTAAATCACTTAAAATATCGGATGCTAATTGTGCTAAGTTAAAGGCAAAAAGAAAGATAATGGATGAACATCGTGGAGCACCTGAATTTAAAGCTCTGCTAGCTGAAGTTCTTGTATTGACTCCTATGTGTTATATGGATGTTAATGCTTCTGATTCTGATAAATTAGTGGGATTTAAATTTGCTAATGAATCAAAAAATGAAATAAATTCACAAACTGAAGAATTCGAATCTTCAAGACAATTTATATTTAGATTTGACGAAAGAGATCCAAGAGCTTTATCGATTGCAATTACTGATGACTCTAATTTAAAAGGTAGAATGTCTCATGATCTTTTGGAGACAACGATAATTCTAATACCAAGAGTTGTTTATCCTTATATTACTTCAAAACTAAATACTGGTAAAACGATTGATATTGTTTTACCAACTAATGAGACAATGAAATTAGATGCTAAGACTAAAGAGATTATATCATGTCCTTTGGTTGAATCTAAAATAGATATGACAGCTAGTCGTCATGAGAGAACATTTGTAGGTCTTAAGTATACAGGTAACGGAATTATGATTCGTGTTGATAGAAGAGCCGGAACTCCTGAGCATATTTATGATGTTTCATATAACAAAAATGAAAATATTAAAAAAGCCATTGTTACTCATAAAGGAAAAAAGTGTTTAGTTCCAAAAGAATTGATTTGGGAAAATGCTCATAATGCAGATAAAGCAACTTACTTAAAGCATGCAAGTGATGGTGATTTTTTAAAAGAAGTCATAAATCCAGTTTGTAAGTGGGAACTTACAATGGCAGATATTAAATAAGTCTATTCGTAAGTAAGCTCTTTAATTCTTTCAGAATGGTTTGGATATAGATTCGATAGTTTGTTGTT
>Ga0209712_10003433_pt1 | contig 12840 bp, 8 predicted proteins | sample ArcOceMetagenome_FD_187443 | JGI IMG/M metagenome (GOLD analysis project Ga0209712, IMG submission 187443) | Marine eukaryotic phytoplankton communities from Arctic Ocean - Arctic Ocean - Greenland ARC118M Metagenome (SPAdes) (version 2) | ecosystem: Environmental > Aquatic > Marine > Oceanic...
GCACCATACTTGCGATCAAGATAGGTAGCCAAAATCTCAATAGAATCCGGATATTGCTTACCCGCTAGGATGTAGAGAGAAATTAAATCTGGCAGCTCAAATTCAGACAGATATTTACCCTCGCTAACTGTGTCCAATAATTCACCATCTATCTCACCACTTTCGTGATCGAGGGTCATTTTGAGTAAACTGGTTTCAACGGTAGAATACTTAGACGTACCCGCACCCGCACTTTTTTTAGCTTTAGCCTTCTGGTAAAGGCCTTTAAAAAACGGAAAGTAGCGTAAAAAGGGAAACAAGCGCTTAGCCAGTACAATTAAACCTGTACCCAGTGCTGCCAAGATGTAAAGCTTCCCAGTAACGGTTAGCAAGATCAGCCCCGAGATAAACGCCAGCATGCCGGCCTTCGCACCGACTTTCTTTCTTTGTTCCTGTTTCAGAGTTTGAATATATTCCACTGAGATATAACCGATGATGACGACCGCTATTAAAGCGACAAATACTAACATAATGTGTTCACTTATTTGAATTACCCGTTAAGCCGCAAAACCCATCATGCTTCCATTTGCGGTGTGGTTATTTCCGTGGAAATAGTTGAATTATTGGTGGCTATCTAATCACGTTTATTTTAGCTGCTGCAATAACTGGCGCACGCTTGTATCCTGACTCAACAAATGACTTTCCAGAGCAGGTTTACCCCCCGCTGCATAGACCGCAACCGCCGCTAATAGTTGACCTAACTGTTTGGCACTGCCTTGATCGAACTGGCAATGTGCGCCGCCACTCAATATCGCTAGCTGTGAAAAGATACTGCCAACCTTTGGATTTTTTCCTTCCTGAAAAATAAATAAAGGTAGGTTGAGTATTCCCAACTGCCCTGCTAAGGCGCCAAGTGAATCCGGGTTTTCTTCGACACAATCACCCACAAATACCAGCGCGTTGACTTTGTTTGTGCGAGTCTCACGCAATGCATGCGTGAGTACTTTGGCTATCTGGGTTTGTCCAGCTAGGCACCGCACCGACAGCAAGGCTTGTTTAATGTCATCCGCGCTGCGTGTCCACCGAAGCGCTGTAAAGTCTCCCATCCCCCGGTAATAACAAAGCTGCACATTCAGCATGCTCACCTTATATGCTTCAACAAACATAGCCCCATGATGTTGACTCGCCATATCCCAGCAGTGCTCACGACTTGCCGTGGCATCCATTGCAAATATTAATCTGCCCTTGCCTACATCACTGGCCAGCGGCGTACTTTTGACTTTACCAATAAATGCTTGGATAGCTTGGGCGCTAGACCTTTTATCAGGAAGCTTTGAGGTCATGTAATTCCCCTGTTTATTTAAACCTAAAGTAAAAAAATCCATTCAATAATTGGCTAAAGACTTTACAGGTAATATATAAGGTGACAACACTGATACCAAAACCTTAATACCACATACCATAAGTACAGTATGTCAGCTCTGTCGGATCTGTTTGCTATTAGTATATCAACAAATCTAAAGCTGCAGAGATTGCTTGAACAAGTGTTGATTTTTTATGGATATGAATAGGGATACGAATAGGTATGGCAAGTAATTTGGAGTTAGTTCACATTGCGGTTAATCGGGTAAAAGTATTGTCGCTTGTATAGGGTGATTCAGTTCTTCATCTGATTTCTATTTTTCAACAAACTTGCCCCCGTAGGTTTGATTGCGCTTCGCCCATCTTATAAAAAGCTAAAAGCACGCTTCGCGGCATCGTCCCGCGCGGCGTCCGCTTGTCAATTGCCCTACTAAATTCACCTAATAAGTGGCAAACAGTAATACGAGGGGAGGGCAAGCTGCGGCTTTGCCACCAAAGCATGCGCTAACGTTTATCGCCTCCATGCGGTTTTCGATTGGCATCCCGTCTGGCGGACGCCTGCCAAACGACTTAATTTTTACCTACAGCCGCAAAAGTAACCACAAATTCGTCTGGAACGCATTTGAACATCCTCGGGATGGCACGATGGGTCAAATACAGCGGACGCCGCGCGGGACGTATTTCATAAAAAGGACCGCTCGCTACTGTGTTCCTTATCCAATTATTGTTGAGATCGAGACCTTCTTTCGTTCCCAGATTCAAACACTTTAAATTGATCAATCACACTTCCCTGATGATCAGCACTCGATTACCGCGTAACAATCTCAACTTATCTACTTATCTACTTATCTACTTCTCTACTTCTCTACTTTCCGACTTTCCGAGAATTGCTCCTGCATTGTTCTACCTTCCGCCTTCCATGGCGGTCGCTTGTCTAGCTGTTCAACTGGGCGAAGCCGTGCTTCTAAAGAATCCAATTCCACTCTACAAAATATCAAAAATAATTGGCGAACATACATGTGAGACTAGAGAAAATGAAGCGGCGGTGGCGCCAAAGAAGTTTTGTTAAATCTAAAGGATTCACTATTTTGACTGTCCTAATGATTTCATAATTTATGGGCATGCCAGTCAAATAGCTAAAATAAGATAGATATTGTTAATCTAGATCTGACCGCTTTTATTTGCTTTTATATTTCAATGTACCTGACTCCTTAGATTTTCTTAGGCGTCGAAAGTGATAATTAACAACGGGATTGCCAGTGAACTGAAGCAGTGTGAGGTGCCGATTTTGAATTTTTAAAATAGTTGAGTAATTGACAAAAAAACGATTATGTTCAATCCCTTAAAGATAAAAAAGGGATGTAAATATAGACTTTATGGAGCAAAGTGTTGTAGATTTGTTAAAGTTTTAGTTTTTTACTTATACCCAAAGAGTTTCTATGAAAATTTTTTTAAGTCTTTCCTTGTTGGTAATTCATTTGTGCCTCTGCGCGCAATCATTTGCTGATGGTCAGCGAGTGAAAGTAGTTGTTATTAAAAATGAGATGGTGAATCAACGTGTGCGGACATTTGGAGTTCTTGCGCCAAACGTTGAGGAGATATCTTTCCAAATTCCTGGCCGAATTCTTAAATTTGATCTCGATGAAGGGGATCGGGTCCAAAAAGGCCAGCAGTTGGCGCAGCTACAGATCGACGATGCAACAGCCAACCTTAAAAAAGCGGAGACCCAGCTTGATAACATTACGCGGGTTCTTGCTAGAATTGAGGCCTTGTATGAGACCGGCATTATTCAGCTCTCTGAGCTAGAGGATACACAGGCACAGCTTGATCAGTTTCAGATTGCTTACGATCAGGCATCTCTCAACCTTGCGCGCTGTTATTTAAATGCACCCTCTGATGGCATCCTCCTAAAACAATACATCGATTCCAGAACCAGCGTCTCTGCTGGGCAACCAATTTTCGTGTTTCAGAGTGACAACGAACCTTGGGTAACTAAGGTTGAACTAACAGATAGAAATGCGCTTTTAATGTCCAGCGGTGCAGCGGCAGAGGTGAGGTTTGCACCTTATCCCAATGAGATTTTTACCGGGGAGATAATAAAAGTGGCTCAGGTCGCTAACATGACTGACGGACTTTATACTGCCGAGGTTTCAATTTTGACTCAGGGTAAGGAATTAAGACCAGGGATGGTGGCAGAAATTGATCTAGTCAAAACCTCCACACGTCCTTTTTCCATTGTTCCATTTGATGCGCTGCTTGACCTACGAAAAAATAAAGGTAATGTTTATGTGGTCAGCGACGACGGTCACACCGTCATTGAACGTGTTGTTACTATTAATAATATCGATGGGGATGCAGTCGCACTGGAGGAAGACCTGAGTCAGCATGAGCTGGTGGTATCAAAAGGGCATTTCGGATTACGTGATGGCTCCGACATTCGTATCCAACCTTAAAGGAGAATTAATAGTGGAAACCATAGTTCGCTATATTGTCAGAAATCGCTCTTTTACTTTACTTTTTCTCCTGATAATCCTTGTGGTGGGATGGATCAAGCTCCCCGGTATCAGAGTTTCACAATACCCGGTCGTTGAAATACCGACCTTGATGATTAACATTTTGTTGCCTGGAGCGTCGTCTAGCGAGATAGAGCAACGTGTTGTTAACATTATTGAAGATAAGCTGCAGAACACGCGGAATTTGGATATTTTTGAGACTTATATCTACAATAGTTACGCGTCAATTATAATTAAATATGATTACGGTGTTGATATTGATGACGAATATGTGGATATCAATAGCAAGATTAACAATATTAAATCCGACCTTCCTGACAAGGCAGAGGTTACTGTACTAAAACAGAGTCCGGTTGATTTGATCGTTTCGTTTGTTTTAGGTGTCACGTCTGAAACTGCCTCTGCCAGAGATATCAAACAGGTCGCTGAAGCCCTTACCCAAGAACTCCGGCAATTAAAAAGCATCGAGGATGTTAAAGATATCCAGCCCGAAGAAGAAATCAGAATTGACTTGGATCTTGCCCGCATTGAAGCAGCTCGCCTTGAAGTTAGCGTTATAGAGAAAGCCATAAAGGGCAATAATCAGTATCTTCCGACAGGTGTTTTTAATGTTGGTGACAAGGCCTTATCAGTTCTCGCATTTGGTAGTGGTTACACCAGCCTTGAGGCCATCAGGGATACTTTAATCATCAACGCAAACGGCAAGGCCTTGGCCGTGCGTGACATCGCAACTGTGCGCCGTCAGCAGGAACAAAATGCAGTCGTTGCCTCGGTCGACGGGAAGCCGGCTGTGCTGGTGACGATGAAGCTCAGCGAGACAGCTAATATTTTTGATACTCGAGTGTTGTTAAAAGATCTTGTCGAGGAGATCGAAAAACCAGAAGGGGTTGAAATTGTCTGGTTGTTCGATGCAGAATTGGGTGTTGCTCACAAGTTGGACGAACTGAGTTCTAATATCCTTGCAGGTATAGGCATACTCGCGGTGGTTTTGCTGTTTTCGGTGGGTCTGCGTTCTTCACTGATCATTACTGCGATGTTGCCATCTGCCTTGTTTCTTTCTGTGGTGGGTTTGTCCTTTACAGAATACGGGGTTCAGGAAATATCTCTGGCCGGTTTTATTATTGCCCTGGGCCTGATTGTCGATAATGGCATTGTTGTCACCGAAAATGCCTATAAGCTTAATCATTATGGAGGTCATTCCCATGAGGAAGCAGCTATTATTGGTACGTCTTCTGTCATTATGCCTCTATTCAGTTCCACTGCGACCACGGCGCTCGCATTTGCTCCGCTGTTTCTACTGACCTCTACAACAGGTCTGTTTCTTCACAGTATGGTTGCGGTCATCTGGTTATGTCTTGCCGCTTCACTTGCTGCTGCCATCATTATTTCATCAGTAATGCTCGCGCGCTTCGGCACTGAGAATAAGTTGCCTTTTATACCGTCTCCCCCGAGCTTTCTTATTGCTTTGATGCCGTTTCGTGACAAAATATACAGAAAGGTATTGAGCTACTTTATTATTCATCCCTTTGTATTGATGATCCTGATTACTGGGATGCTTGTTGCAACCGGATACGTTGCAAGCAAACTGTCTGTCATTATCTTCCCGGATAGTGATGAGCCCTATTTTACTGTCAGTATAGAGGCACCAATGGATCGCAATGAGCAATATTTGCAAAGAGTGACACAAGAGGTTCAGGCAATTGTTGTTGACCGTGAAAGCGTTGAATTATGCTCCAGCATTACAGGAACATCCTTTCCAAGGGTTAATACCGGCATTCCCCAAGTTCCTTCCAGACGCAACAACGCACAGATTTTTTGCTCGGTGGATTTTCGAGATGCGGAGCAGATGCAGTCCCTTGTTCGGGAAATAAATTCAGATCTTGAGAGTTTTGAAGCAGATGCGACCATCGATGCTGCTACCTTTGCGGTCGGCAGCAAAGGTGGTATTAGTGATGTGGAGGTCAAATTAACAGGCCCAACGATTCAGCAGGTAAGGGATTTGGCTGTCGACCTCGAACAACATTTGAAGGACGCTAATATCGAAGGCATAAGTGCAATGGAAAATGAAGCCGAGTCACGCTATTTTGCTTTAAGCATTGAGTTTAAGGAACGACGGGCTAACGCTTTGGGTGTAGATCGAAGTAGTGTCGACAAGGTGTTGGTGATGATTACACATGGCAAGGAAATCGACAAATATCGTGATGGTGAGGGTGAAGAATATCCCATAGTTCTGCGTGCAGAAGCCGACTCAACGGATCCTTTGAATGTCTTTGATCGCATATTTGTTACTTCCCGAACAGGTGTGAAAATCCCACTCAGTCAGGTCGTTGAAATTAGTTTTAAGGGCGATGAATTCGATATCAAGCACGCAATGTTTAAGCCGCAGGTTTCGATCGACTTTGATTTGGCGCCAGGCCATTCTGTCGAACAATTAACCGAAGATGTTATTGCTGCTGTTAATGAATATGAATTGCCCAAGGGCTTTAGTGTTGAATACGACGGCAAGATGGCGGAGCGGACTAAGTCTTTTGGGGGTATGGGAAAATATGTCGGTATTATTGGCTTGATCGTCCTGGCGATTTTTGTTTTCCAATTCGGCTCTATCATTCAGCCTTTGATAATTTTTGCAGCTATCCCATTGAGCTTTATCGGTGGATTCTTGTTGCTATACCTCTTGGATCAACCTATTTCGTTTCTCGCGTTCATCGGATTTACGAGTCTTATGGGTATTGTGATCAACAACAGTATTTTGTTGGTTGATGAAGGTAATCAGCTCAGGGACCAGCACCCTGATATGGCAATCGAAGAAGTCGCTATTAATGCGGGTACCAATCGGTTTATGCCTATTTTATTAACCTCAATTACCAGCATTGTTGGTCTTTTGCCACTGGCGATAGGTGATTCGATGTTTAAAGCCCTGGCAATTGTGGTTGTTGGGGGTCTGAGTACCTCAACTTTTCTGACGCTCATCTGCTTACCTGTGCTCTATGCCTATACAACTCGCAAGAGCAGTAAAATTGTGCTGGTAACACACAACTGGGACGGCCATTCAAGCTTGGGAGAAAAAGCTGAGGCATTCAAGTCGTAAATAACGGTTTAGTGGTTCCCGATGGGCCCAACTACCAGCTTGGTTTTTACCATGACGTAACCGTGAAACGTATTCTTCTTAGTTGACAACCTAAGGAAGAATGTTGTATTAGTTGAACTTAGCAACGAAGGGATACGATAAAAGTATTGTTTGAAAAATTGCTTTTATTATACCAGTAATGGGTCTGTGTTCTCAAAATACGACCTGTGCTATTAGTTTACGAGAGTTTCATAAAGCGGGTTATACAACTAGGTGGATTAGGAGCAGTGTTTATAAATTTTGTCCCCCAATTATTTCGACTGTTTAACAATCATCAAATATGATCGCCTCGATTCCTGAGTTCAAAAAGCCGCACTGCTATTTGATAAGCTTGTTGAAGGACTATCTGATCCAACAGGACATCAATCGGATTAGTTATGATGTGAACCGTCATTATCAGATGTTGTGGCTAATAGATGCTAGAGGGAATTTACGGCCTTTCCATTTGAAGCGTTTGCCACAAAGTTCTCACCCACTGGCATCAGCATCGGACAGGTTCATGCTGTTCTGAATCAGATAGGTGAAAACATCGGCACCAACCCTTATTTGTGCAAGTTGATGTAGTTATCGAGTGGAGCCGGTTTCTATCGTTCGGTCAAAATTAACGGGGAATAGAAGTAATGGGTCCGTCTGGCTGGGAGTTGACGGGGATCTTTGGGGAAGTGAATAATAGTAACCCAGTAGACTATATGGAAAGTGTAAAAGCACTGAAGCCATTCAAAATGAGAGCATTGGATGAAAGATATTATTAAAGAGTTAAGCAGTGTTGCACTACTTGCTGAAATGGACAAAGAGCATCTCTCAAAAATTGCTGGGAGAGTAGAGACGAAGACCCTTGAGCCCTATGAGATGCTTGTAGAGGAGAACTCGGTTGGTGCGGATTTGTATTTCGTTCGAAGCGGAAGTTTTTTGGTTACTGTCATGGACGGCAATTCATCCCTTGAGGTCGCTCGACTGGGGGCTGGTGATGTTATTGGCGAAACGCAGCTTATTTCCGGTGGCAGGAGAACTGCAACGGTAAGATCTCTGGAGAAGAGTGAGGTCCTTCGCTTACCGCATGCAGCATTCGATGAGTTGCTGGTGGTAAGTGAACAGTTGCGTAATGCTGTAGCGGATATTATCCATATTCGCCTTCGAGAGTCTGCGCTTCGTCGTGCCCTACCTAAAGCCGTAGGAACAGACCCGGAATTGTTGGAATTGCTTAGCTCCACTGCTCAGTGGGTGCATATTGATAGAGGTGAGGCTCTGTGGAAACAGGGACAGGTTGCGGATGATTGGTACGTGCATTTATCAGGTGAACTCACTGTTACCGTAACTGAACACGGAGTAGACAGGCAGATTGGCTCAGTGCGTCCGGGGGAAGTACTTGGCGAGTTGGCACTTATTCGTGAAGAAACTCGATCATCTACTATTGTGGCGACACGGAAAAGCTGGCTTGCACGTTTTGATAAGCGCCTTCTGGATGAAGAAATCCTAACCAGAAATGGCGCGTTAAAATCCCTTATTATGGCCTTCGCAAGTCGCTTGTCAGCCAGTTCTCAATCCAACAAGATTACTCCCCCTATTATCGCTGTATTTGCGCGGGATCAAACACTAGATACGGACTTATTTGTCCAAGAACTGTCAGAAGCTCTGGGGGCTGGAGGGATCATAGTGGACCTTGACGTTTTGCGTCATGAGGGAGTGATCGGTGGTGCCGAGCAGTTGCCTGTTGATCATCCAGCGTGGTTACGATTTGAGGCATGGGTGGAATCACAGCGTGAGCAGAAGAGCTATATTCTGCTGGTTACAAATGGCGAGGACGAGCCATGGACGAGAATTGCCGTTGAGCGCTCTGATACGGTCTTGTTGTTGGTCGATGCGACTGCAGACCCTGCACGCAGTGAAATTGAGCTTGCGGTGCTCGGTCGCTTTGATTCATCGCCACTGCCAGCCATTTGGCTGGTGCCTGAACATCCTGCCGATTGTGATCAGCCGAGGGACACAGCCGCATGGCTGAATGCGCGCACCGTTCAACATCATGCGCATGTGCGCCATGGCCACAAGCGGGATATTGCCCGGTTGGCAAGATGGCTAACAGGCCAGATACAGGGTCTTGCCTTGTCTGGAGGAGGCGCCCGCGGCTTCACGCATCTTGGCGTCGCCGCCGCTATGTTCGAACAAGGTCATGAGGTAGATTTGATCTCGGGAACCAGCGCTGGTTCGATGTCTGGCGCCCTTCTGGCCCGCGACGCAAAACTGCCAACAGAATTGATGGACAGAGCGTTGGAAGAATTCGAAGCGATTGGTAACCCGTTTGTTGAATTTGGTATTCCTCTCATATCGGTTCTGGGTAATAAAAGATTGAGTAGTGGCATGCGCAATGTATTTGGTAACATTGCAATCGAAGACAGCTGGATCCCTTTCAGGGTAGTGGTTACTAATCTAAGTGAATCGCGGCGTGTTGTTTTCGATCGAGGGCCGCTTTGGCATCGTGTCCTTGCCTCATCTTCTCCCCCTGGCATCTGGGCTCCAGTTGACTATAATGGCCAATTACTCTGTGATGGAGGCCTTGTTGATAATCTACCGATATCGGTGCTGTTAGAAGAGAATTGTAAGCAACGTTTTGCTTCCTATGTGGGTTCTTCAGTGATGCTACCCACACTGCAAAATGGCGTGCCCACGTCCTGGGAATTCCTGCTCGATAAAATTTTTCGCAGAAAGCGTCACACCAACATGCCGTCCCTGTTAACCACGCTACTGCAATGTATTTCTATTCCTGCTGCAACGCAGCTTCAGGAAGCTAGAAAAATTGCTGATGTTTTCTTCGAACCTGATCTTTCTGCTTTTTCTGTTACTGATGTTGGTGGCGCAAGAGCAATGTTCGAAACTGGCTATGCACATGCTCATTCGGTTCTTGATCAACAAAAAAGCAAACTTCACGGTACCGACTGAAGCTAAGGAAAGGTAAATAAATACACTTTACGAAAAACAACAAAGTAGACAATTTTTTGCTCAAAAAAAGGAAAAAATACCCTTTGCTTGATTGAGCATGACCTGCGGGGGTAGGTTCTTTGAAAATGATTTTGTAAGACTGCCATTATAATTTCTCATTTAAAAAAGAGCTGTTCTAATTCTTTACTTCCAACCTATGGTGGCTCCATTGCTGCCTTTTCCGCATTTAAAGTTTCAGCACAAAAAGGCTTATTTTAGGGGTAAATGACAGGGAAGTCATTTGAGTGAAAGTTGGAGGGACACATTCTGCAGCGACAACGCGGTTGGCGCCCATAAAATAAGCTTTTTTGTGCGGTTAAAAACTTTAGTAGCGCGCGGCTTTCTTTGCTTACTTTCTTGAGCTGTAGCAAGAAATTAAGTCAGGTAGCATGGATGCCGGTGTGCACAGCACATGCTTTTAATTTCTTGAAAAGCACCGCACTGGCATTCTAGTTTTCGAAATTCCTGTTAATTCAGCGAAAGATAATTTGTCAAATGTACGCAGTTTGCGTATATTTTCTCATGAAATCAATATTTGTCGAATCAAGTATTTTTGAAAAGCATCGTAGTGAGTATCTGTCAGACGATGATTTTCAACTCTTTCAGTGCGCATTATTAGCAGAGCCAAATAAAGGCGATGTGATACAAAATACTGGCGGGTTACGAAAAGTTCGAGTCGTGGCAAAAGGGAAGGGGAAGCGTGGAGGAGCACGAGTGATTTATTACCACTTTGACCAATACAATCGTTTCTATTTACTCATCATATATGCCAAAAATGAAATGTCAGATTTAACAAGTACTCAAAAGAAACAACTGAAAGACTTTATGGAGGTTTGGAAACATGAGAAAACGTGATTTATTTGCAGAGCTAACAACCTCTCTTAGTGAGGCAAAAGAACATAGTGAGGGGAAGTTAACCTTAAAAACTCACGAGCTAGTCATTGCAGATGAATTGGTGATTTCACCAAAAGAAATTTTGTCTATTCGTGAAAAGTTTAATATGTCTCGTGGTGTATTTGCTAATTATCTGCATACATCAGTGCGAACATTAGAAAATTGGGAGCAAGGGCGAAGTGCTCCCAATGGCCAAGCAGTGACCTTGTTGAAATTAGTACAATCTCACCCCGAAACCCTATCGCATATTGCTGCGTTGTAATTCCTAACAATCAGGAAAGAACCACCACCTAGTCGTTAGTCTGCTCAGCCGGCGCGCTTGTTTTTTCATTTACCCTCGCATGTATGTTCGCCGATTATTTTTGATATTTAGTAGGTCAATTTATATGGATATAAATTGAGTCGCAGAGTGCCGGGAGCACATTGTGACGACCTGCTAAACATCAAAAATAATTGGATGAAGAACATAATTTGGCGAGCGGCTTCTTTTGGTTACTTTATTCTTAGCTGAAGACTAAATTTATGGATCAATTTAGAACGTACGCAGTGCGGCCCGAAGGGGGAGTTACATGGATGTAATTCATAACATAAAGTGACTGGTTTGAAGGGATTCGAGTCAAAAACCATCAAGGACGATGGCGCGAAGCGTGCTTTTAATTTTTTATACAGAGTAAAACATGCGCTGCCGCTTACTGCCATCCCGCGCGGCGTCCGCATGGCTTTGTTCACACAGCATCCTTGCTGTACGACTTACTTTTTGCCTACTTTATGCTGCTGTAAGCAAAAAGTAAGCAAAAAGTGCCGCTCGAGGGCAATGCTCTTCATCCAACTATTAGGCAAATTTAGCAGGTCGTTTTTGCTTGCTCCCGGCAACGACAAACTTAATTTGCATCCCTGCAAATTATCTCACTAAATTCACCTAATAGTCGGCAAGCCTTGAGTCGAGGGTAGAGCAAAAGAAAAAAAAGCTTCGGCTCTGCCGGTTTTGAGATCTGCGTGATCAAAACCCTTAAAATAATCCTATTACCTATGCAAAGCTTTATAAAGCGGACAGCCCCCAAAATCCACATCCTCTCCACTGCGGTACTTTGCCAAAATTCGTTCGGATTGACGGGCTATCTGTTGCCTTAGTTCGCGCCTTGCGCCCTTAATACGCGCAACAGATGTTGAATCATAAGTACTGGTTTGATGTCGCATCCAGGCCATTACTGCCAAGGCCGCCTTATCATCCAAGGTTACTGATGAACTACGCGCTACTGTACCGCTACCAACAGGCACCGCGTGTTCTTTTACCAATTTTGACAATTGCTCAACCAAAAGGTGATGTTTTTGGTCGAAGTTGAGAAATTCAATGATCTCTTGTTGAAAATTTTCACCGAAGACCGTCTCCTTTTCTTCGCGGCGAACTTTGAGTTGGGCTAATTTCTTTTGATGTTTGGGATCGGCTCGTTGAGCTTCAACAAGTATTTTCGCTTCTTCAATCTGTTCTTTTGCAGCCCAAACGCCGTGAGAAAATGCCTTACGCCCCTTTTTTTCCTGAACGGTCCAGGTCGGCCCAAGGGATTTCATCTTGCGAGTAACTGAGGCATCTCCGGCAGGTAAATTTTCCCAACCAGCCGGCACTGAAAAAAAACTGCCCGTTTTATCTTTAAGGCGACGATCGGACTGAGTGATTAAAAAGCTGCGTGTTTCTGTAGGCATTTATTACTTCCACTGGGTTCTTCGATTCAATTCTACGATTCAATTATTTCATTGATTAATTGCCGCCAAAAATAGCCACGTCAGGCTCTTCTTTCAGAGATCTGATAATGACTGATCCTTACTCTGTAAAGATTGAAATAATTTATTATAGATTGTACTGGGTATTTGAAATCAGCGAAATACAAAAGGGGACAGATTCAAATTAAAGGCTCAACTTAATTGAAACTCATCAACTAAGTCATTCTAAGGTCAAGAAGGTCAAGAAGGTCAAGAAGGTCAAGAAGGTCAAGA
>Ga0209712_10003435_pt1 | contig 12830 bp, 11 predicted proteins | sample ArcOceMetagenome_FD_187443 | JGI IMG/M metagenome (GOLD analysis project Ga0209712, IMG submission 187443) | Marine eukaryotic phytoplankton communities from Arctic Ocean - Arctic Ocean - Greenland ARC118M Metagenome (SPAdes) (version 2) | ecosystem: Environmental > Aquatic > Marine > Oceanic...
GTAAAATCGTACCAGCAAACAATATAGCCAAGGTCATAATTTTATCAAAACCGCGATTAATTACATTGTTACCATGAATTCGCATGCTGCCCCTCTAAGAATGGGTCCTCATCACACGCACCACAGTCTGGCAATCTCTCGCCCGTACACAAATGAAAGATCTGTCTTTAGAGCTTCGAAAGAACTCTTTCGATTTGTCATGACCACAATCGTTGTTGCAAACGCTTCAAAATGCACAGCAAACGCGGCTTCCATTATCGCAAACTACCACAGAACTTCATCAGCAAGAAACAGCCGTAAAAGTACCAATAGCTTCAACCTCCCTTCCAAGGCAGGCGTGAAGGAGAACAATATCAACTTGTGGCACTTTAGAACCTTTAGCACTTGCTCTGCTGGAAGTCCTTTCGAGTCGGATCTCGAATCTGTATTTGCCTCCCCGAGCCGTTGTGCTCGCGGATCTAACGCAGGGAAGGATGTTGCGGTTGTGACGTCCAGCTCAAGATCGGTCAAGACTGTCAGTAATGCTGGGAGTGGTCGTAGCGCTGACGAGTTCTATGAGCCACCAAGTCTTGAGGTGATGAGGGCGCAATTGGGACCTGTTGGCTCTCTAGTTGCCAACGCGGTAGAGGTCGGTTTCACCACCGCGAGCTCCTATATTTCAGGTGGACTGTTTGGTTACTTTATCGGTGGTGCAATGGGAATACCAGGGGTTTTGCGGAAAGAAGCGGTCAATGGTGCATCCGGTATTCCGCCAATGAAATCAGCTGTACCAAATGCGGGAATGAAAGAGATACAGAGACGGATAGGCGATTGGAATTCTAAAGCCTTGACTCAAGGAAAGAGTTGGGGGGCCTTAAGTGCTTCGTTTAGTGGATTTCACGCGTTGGCGAGAGTTTGTAGAGGCGGTGTTGAAGATAAATGGAACAGTATACTTGGCTCTGCTGCTACTGGCGCATATTTATCAAGACAAGGTAAGATTATCACACTTGCATCACTATTATTCCTCAGAGCGATTTATTCCTCAGACTTCAGTAATGTTCTTACCGTATCGAGTATACTCACATATGTTTCAATGTCTAGGTGGTCCACAAGCAATGTTACAAGGAGCTTCATCCTACGCAGGATTTACATACATTCTGGACAATGTGTTTGGGTCAGCACGCGATACAACTGTCGGAAGAGATAAAGAGTTTGAATTCAGAGATACTCCTGTAGACGATCGAGGATACTAATTCAGAATCAGTACTTTGTTGCCGATGTATGAGTAATTTACTCATGGTTTAAAAGTTATAAGTCTAGTAGAGATTGGATTTTTCTTTTGATGCTGCCCATACCACTCAGTTGCTATTATCTTTACTTGTCCTTCGACGCCTCCTCTTCTTTGATCTTTTTGAAGTGCTTGGCTCTCTGTTTTAGCAACTGCTTCATGAGGGGATAGAAAAATGCAGGCCAAAGAGCTGCAGCAAAGTAGAGATGTGGCCTTCCATCTTTTGCAGCTCTTATAACCATGAACATTTCACCTCCGGCACCAAGAGGAAATAGTAATGGACCCACCGTGTACCTGACAGATTTCAATGTTGCCAGAGAATCATAACCACAAAGAGTTAAAAGAGCGTCGAGTCCAAAGATTCCAAAGCGAAACAAACCATCAAGTGCCCAGCAACCTACTGTCCAAAGGTGTTCTGATGCGTTACACGGTAACAAAGGAGCCAGTAATATCTCGACCCCCGCTCGCACTGAGGAGAAGAGAAGAACCTGATGAGGCTTCGACTTCGTCAAGCCTAATAATGAATTAAGAAGCTCAATGCCTGACACAAACAGAGCAGTCAATGTCTGAGGATGAAGAGAGAGGTTACATGTTTCTTCGTTTGTGATGGGTTCAGAAACCAAAGTCCACAAAACTCGCAACCACGAAATGAGAATTGCAGCGTTACCGAAGACAAGGATGAGTTGTTTTATGCTTGATGATACCATTCTCGAATTCTTGGTAATTGTTTATCGATCCACAGAAGAAGTGCGGTACTCAGAAGCCTGAACGAAACCAAAAGATTTGAATATTAGTTGTCAGATACGAGATACGAAGTCTAGCCCCACCGTAAACCGTCGAACTGCTTGCTCGCTTGGCCGAACTGAAGAAAACTAACAGAACTCAGAGAACTTTTCATGGACATCCGGGTTCCTCTCAGTGTCAGTACCCATAGTACTCCTAATTCATGCAAACAGAATCTAGTTCTTGGGAATAGAAAATAATATTGAAGTGTGTGTAGCGTGGTAATAGTTTATATTGTTTTTCATGTATGATAAATTTATTTGGTTACATGAAAAACAGGTCTATTATTGTACATTCATCGGGTGATAGTAGCCACCGTCAGAACGCTGAGAGCAGATCCTACACCATGTCTCATGTTCACACAGAACGTCCATTTCTAACTCACCAACGTGCACTTATATAGTGCATGCCGACAAAACTTTGTTCCTTTGAAGAAAGCATTTAGTAGTACTTTCCGTTTGACTTTCCCTGTGCATCGAGGATTCCAGACCAGTACTGAGACTCGAAAGCTGCCTTGTAGTTAACATCAACCTGGACCTCAACAACCTTTCCCTTGGTCTTTACAGGATATACAGGAACTCCAGAGGCCTCGAAGAGTCCTCCAAGGATCTTTCCAATAGGAGAAGTGCACCACTCTCCCTCAGCAACCTGTCCGGTCTTCAAGTTGAATTTGGTTCCGAGAACGGGATCCTGGATAGCTCCTGCGGAAACCTTTCCGAAAGAAAGAGGCTGGTTGATAGGAGGGCACTTATCTCCGAGTGCATAGAGTTTTCCATCGTCATCAACAGCGATACAGATAGCAAGTCCTCCGGCAACTCCAGAAGTAGCCTTTCCAGGTCCTGGAAGGTCATCAGTGGAGACGCATGGAACGTATGTAAGCTTGGGCTTGATAGCTCCTGCCATGTTAAGAGCAGTTCCCTGACGGGATACCTGTTCGTTGAAAAGAAAATGAGTGTCAGTACCGTTGCACTAACAGGAAATCATGAAAAAATCTCTCTTGTCATTACTTACAGAGTTAGGAGCAAATGCAGCAGCACTAACTACAGCGGAGGCAAGGACAGCGAGCTTCATAATTACTGATTGGCGTAGCGAAAAATGATGTCAGGTGTGAGTTGAGTCAGTTGGAAAAAATAGAAATCAAGTCGTGTGCCACAACCAGCGTCTCTGACCCTCTTGAAATATAGCAGAAGCTTATATTCTATTTTGCTTAACGACATCTTTGATCTAGCACCAGCTTCAAGAGAATGTAATGTCATGTCTTCCGGCACAAAACTTTCCTACTGCGAGGTAAAGATAAGGCTCCCAAGGTTCTTTTCCTACACCCTCGACATTACATTCTCGGCAGTGGCGTTAACCGCATCACAATTGAATTTCAAGAGTCAAGGTCAGGTCTTAGCTAGTCGAGGTCAGGCTTACAACAGCATGGAGGTCGCACCTTAAATTGTTTAGGTTGAATTGTTAGGATGTGTCTAGATACAGAAGAACACGGAGATCTCCCTCCATTCTTCACAACACAACGTACTCATGTACCGGAAGTCCACGGCAGTTTCACCGTGGAGTTGCAAAGATTTCCTTCAACTTTTGCAGAAAACGAAACGAAAGGGAAGAAAACAAGGAAACTTTGTGACGCAGAAAAGATTTCTATCGATACCGTAAAAAATCACACACACCCACACATCACTTCTTCTTACCGCACAACACAGCAGTTTCACTATCCATCTAACCAAGGAAGTTAACCCTGTCGAATACATACCCTCGATAGAAACATAAACGATGAAAACTTCATCTGCTGCTTTATTTTATGCCGTTGTTGCTGCGTCGGCTTCTGTTGCAGGAGCGTTTACCATAGCACCGTCTGTTTCGGCGCAGAAAACATCCACTCAGCTCCAGATGGGTCTTGATGTTGTCACTGGGCTCAGAACAGAGTGGATCAGTGCATCAATTTGCACAAACCAAATACCAGCAACAGCTGAATCGGTGCTACAGCTAGGAACCGATGATGGAAGAGCTGTGAATTTTGTGCCCCGATCTGTGGAGGAAATCATTACGTCGTCTGCTGAAGCTGATGGTGAATTGACAATCTCTTGTAGAAGGCAATTGAAGCAGCAGAGAGAGCGCAGGGGGACTGGTGCCATTATTCGTTATGTTGACCAGCGGTGTGATGATTTGAAGGAGACTAAAGATGCAAGCGTTGATGTGGTTATCAGTTTACAGGCAGCACAGAGAATGAAAGACAATGGACAGGACTGGAAGAAGAGTATTTGTGAGGTATCTCGAGTTCTCAAGCCCGGTGGAAGATTCTTGTTTGTAGAACAGACAGAGATTGATGGGGAGAAATTCTTGGATGCAATCGCCGCCGTTGCTGATGGTGAAACTGATGAAGAAGGAAATGTTGTGACCTACCCAGTTTTTGAACTAGTTGGATACGATGACGTTGATTTGGTAATTGTTCCTCACATTGCTGGCGTTGTCCAAAAAACCGGTTATGCTGGTCTGACTGAAGAGGAAATCAAGAACAAATCCACTGTGGATGAAAAGGCTCGAATTGCTGAATTGTCCATTAGTGCGTTTGAGAGGGGGCTGAAGAAACGTAGAAAGAAGAAGAGTAAGAAGGGATTTAGTGAAGAGGATCTGATGTAGAATAAGAATTCGCCTTTTGAGATTCAAGATTTCGTTGAAGAATAATGAATAGATACACCACGAAATGTTGCATATGAGCTCTTTTCGTGACAATAAAATATTACGTGTTCGAATTAAGCCTATTTTTTATATGTATAAATCCTCGTAGCTTTTTTTTACTTGTATTGTTTGTAGTCCTCTCTTCCAGCATTGCTGCTGTTTGTTTCGTACCAGGTTGGTACTCTTGTCCAGTATGATAATGGTACATACATGTTGTACATAGATAGTAGACCCAAAATAGTCAAACCAAAAGAAACATTTCTGATTTTGCGCGAAAAAAATGTTTGGATGGTCCAGAAAAAATGCGGTGCAAGAAGGCGACTGCCGACGACTGCACCACCGAATCATCGGATGCTTTGGAATCCATACAGTACAAACGAAAACACCATTTGCATCCCATTCTTATTTCTCGAGAAACATGGTTGCAACACTAACTGGTACCGTTGATACGTTGAAGAGCAGTGGAGCTCTTAAGGTGAGTTGATTGTCGTCGATCGTACGTTTAAGCTTCCAAATTTATGAAAATCTCATGTCATTCTTTTTTTAATCCTTTGTAATAATAGATATTGTCAGTTGCAAGTCAATCTTCGACTGCAATTATTAAGAAATGCGCTACTGCAGAGGACGTGTCTTCTCTCTCTCCTATTGCTGATGGGCTGGTCCTCACTCTTTCAGATGGCTCTTCGTTTGGTGGATCATCAAGTGCCCTAATGAAGATCGCCGCCTCTCTTGCACCTGCTTCTGGACTTCTAGGCAGCACTGATCATGATGCTGCACAGGTAGATTCTTGGGTTACTTATGCGAACACAAACTTTGAGGTCCCAGTTTCTGCTCTAAAAGCTGCAAATGCTGCATCAACAGGAAATGCAGAAGTATCTCTTGTAGCATCAATCAAGAAGGACATGGAATTCTCAATCTCTGTTGTCAATTGTCACTTAGTTCCCAGCGCGTATATGGTTGGAGACAAAGTCACCATTGCAGATATTTCCCTTGCCATTGCTCTCCAGGATGCTGCAAGTGAAAAACTTTTCGACCCCTCATCTGATGACGAAAAAACTACTCATATTAGACAGTGGTACAACGCAATTACAACAGCAGATTTTTTCAAACAGGCAACTGCCTTATTAACTTCTGTAGCTGTTGCATCTCCAGCTTTGTCAGCTGCCTCTGTTGGGGTTACTTTGCACGGCGTGCCACCCCCTGTAAAGAACAATCTTTACAAACGCCACCGTATTCGTATCAAAGAGGTCCTTAATAACCCTTCATATTTGGGGCAGACTGTTACGGTCGCAGGTTGGACTCGTACCGTGAGAAAGGCCGGAGGGAAGCTTCTTTTCCTTGAGCTTAACGATGGTTCATGCGGTACTTCGATTCAATGCATGTGCGAAGCCAGTGCCACTGAGGGTTTTGAAGATGCCAAAAAATCTGGAGGAACCGGATCTTCCTTCCAGCTTACTGGAACTCTTGTGGCCAGTCCCGCAGATGGACAAGCAGTTGAACTCAAAGTAACTGTTGCAAAACTTTTAGGTGCTGTATACGGGGGAGATGCCAAGGGAGAGACCGTTGGAGGTATGCTCTATCCAATGTCGAAGAAAGGGCATACTCTTGAACATATGCGTGAACATGCTCATCTTCGACCCAGAGCAGGACTGCATGCCGCTGCAATGCGGGTCCGCCATGCAATGGCATATGCAACGCATAAGTTTTTCCATGATCATGGATTCTTGTACATTCATACACCGATTGTGACCTGTGCTGATTGCGAAGGTGCAGGTGAACAGTTTGCTGTTACAACCATGTTGGGAACTGATCCCCACGTTAAAGATGTAACTCTGCCTGTGTTTGAAGAGGTGGAAGAGAAGAAGCTCTCCAAGAAGGAGCAAAAGAGACTCGCGAAAAATGAAGGAAAGTCGAAGGTTGAGAGCAACAAACCTGAGGAGACCAAGATTCCTGGTGCTGTTGATTACACTAAGGATTTCTTTGGAAGACGTGGAAATTTAACCGTCTCCGGACAACTCAACGTAGAGACCCACGCCTGTGCACTTTCTGATGTATATACTTTTGGGCCTACATTCCGTGCCGAGAACTCGCACACGTCACGTCACCTTTCTGAGTTCTGGATGATTGAACCAGAGATTGCCTTCGCCGACCTCGAGGACGATATCAACCTTGCTGAAGATTATTTGAAATACTGCGTGGAATATGCTCTTGAGATGTGTGCTGAGGATTTGGAATTCTTTGAGAATAGCCCATTTGGAGAGGTCGGTCTTCGTGATAGGCTCAAGAATGTTCTTGAAAACCCTTTCAAGGTGAGTATTGAAAATGTCCATCAATCAATATGCTGGAAAGCAGTAGTATGAGATATCGTTATGACGACTTAACCATCAATGGGAATCTCTCTGAATAACTCTGTTGAGAGCAAAACTGGAAAGCAGATTAGATACCTGCGCGGAGCGAAGTCCAAAACTGCTGCGTTTGGCTATTTGAATTAGAATTAAACTGTCCTTCTCTTACTCATATTTCCTATTTACGCAGCGCCTAACTTATACTGAAGCGATTACTGTTCTTGAAAAGGCATATGCCGATGGAGTGGAGTTTGAAGTAAAGCCAGAGTGGGGAATCGATCTTCCCTCGGAGCATGAACGCTATTTATGTGAAAAGGTTTACAAAAAGCCTGTTGTCCTTACCAACTATCCGAAAGAGATCAAGGCCTTCTACATGAAATTGGACGAAGATGGTAAGACTGTATCTGCTGCTGATATTTTAGTTCCAAAGATTGGTGAAATTATCGGTGGATCTCAAAGAGAGCACAGAAAGGATGTCCTTCTCCAAAGATGCATTGAGATGGGTATTGACCCTAAGGCTGTCTGGTGGTACATTGACTTGCGCAAATATGGAACCGTTCCGCATGCAGGATTTGGGCTTGGATTTGAGCGTCTCATTCTCTTCATTACTGGATTAGACAACATTAGAGATGTAATTCCATTCCCTCGTTGGGCAGGAAATGCAGAATTTTAGAAAATACGCCCGTGTAGCAGCTCCCTGAACTGCAGTGTTTGTATTTAAAAGTTAAAAATAAGGACCTTTTCCACTCATAAGATAGGTGCACATGAAGGGTGTCTCGAGTAAACTTCATAGTTCTATGCACCCTTTGTATTTGTGTTATCCTTCATTTATGCCCGCTTCAGAACACAAAGTTTATCGTATCTCAATAATGACAAAGCATTAAAGTTATGACTAACTCCTCTTCCAATACTTATGGCGCCTTATGGATTCCTTATAATCTTGTTCGTCGTCTTCGGCCTCCTCCTTCCTTATTCTCACAATATATTGAGTTATACTCGCTTTCGCCATAGTGCAGAGCTTCCGAGCAGAATGGCCTCTCCAACACTTTGATATGGCGATTGCACTGGCGTGACATAGCGCGTTCCATGCTCGTGTGCTTTCAAGATTGTACTTCCAGGTGGCTGTGGCTTTTCGGCCTAATCGTCCTCGGTAGTGTTTCTGAATCACTTGAGATGAAGAATTTTGTTCTGTCAGATTAACTTGGGCAATATTCAACCTTTTAGACTATTCCAGAGTTTTGTTAGAATTGAGAAGACATTGCTATCAGGAATAAATGAGGAGACCATCACTCACTTTTGTAGATACTTCGTGCATTTTCCTCTTTGTAATGCGAAGAATCCCTTCTCTCGCGCGCAAGTTTGCTGTCCGTAGAAGCTCGTCTCGTTTGTTTGATTTTTCCTGTTCGTTTGCCATCTTCAGTCTTTCACTTGATTCTTCATTTGCACGATCTCGTTCGAATGAGAGGCCACCTTTTTGTTTTCTGATTGATTTGATTGCCGCAAAGTATCTCAAGGTTATGCAAAGAATGGACATTTTGATAGTCTTCTCAGTTCTCTTGAGCATGTTGACATTTTTTATGCGTCTTTCTGCAACTTTCTTTTCGCCGCCATCCCGTGTACTTTGACGATGAATTGTTTGAATTATTTGGTCTTGTGTGAGTCGTCTAGAAACGTGTTGGTTGGTGATAGACTCGGCTGCTGTTGCAGGAGGCCCGAAATACCATCCTCTATCCATCCTGGTACAAAGATGTATCGATCAATATACGATATGAGAAAAAATGTCGAACATGTCGCTTTTGAATTACAGAGACTCACCATTCTAAGACGTCATCAATGACTTCTAATGCAGATATTTTTGCGACAAGGCGATTATGTTCCCTCTCCAATGCGTAGATCGCATCCTCAGTAAACATCATACTATCATAGTTGTGTAGTGCCCGAGTGATAGTGTACTTTTGTCTTCTCTTTAGAATTGCGTTGTGCAATTCCATGTCTACACAATGTAGTTTACATTTATCATCGATGTATTGTGCCTCTAGGGCTGCCTGTCGAAAAGAATCGTCCTCATGTTTTGATCCATTTTTTGACGAAAACCTTTTTGAGTTCTGCCGTTTTGTCTCGACAATGAGATGAGTCAGTTCTTCCCTTCTAATGAGGGCACTTTCGTAATCAATGGTACTTGCCCAGATGCAAGAATTTGAGTCACAAGCTATGCAATAGTTTCCTATCTGTGATTGTATGGGACCATCATTTGATGTTGAGCATTCAACGGGTGTTTTCTCTTCGACATCTTCCGTATCCAATGTATACGTCAATGATTGGACGTCGTTGATGCCCTCCTTAGTTTTTAAGATTGATGCTTCAGTTTCTCCCTGTTTTCGAATCATTTCACTCGCCATACAGTCCAAGAGTCTCTCTAGTTCTTCAATTAGGACACCTTTGGGGAATAGTTGAGGCATCGAATGAAGCATTATGCTAGCCACCAAAGGTTTTTCCTCCAGACGTACTCTGTCAATTTCCCTCAAAAGGGCACGGGAGCGGTCGATATAAGAACAAGTTCCGGGCTCCGAAGAAAACAGGTGATTTGCTCTTCTTGGACCAGTCTGGTATGAGTCTAGCTTTATAATTTTCCTAGTAATATTTTCAAGCAAATTATGCCTGGAAAGACTTAAACAGGATTGCAATCCAATTTTCATGTCATCGTTTTCAACTTCTTGTTGTAGAAGCTCATGGGTAACCCGACGCTTCTCTTCCTCTAGAAACGTCATTTCATTTCTTACGTTGTCTTGCACGCGTTCTTGTGATGAGAGCCTATTGCATTGCAGGATTAGTTTCCGTTCAAGTTCCTATGTTTATTGCTAAAGTAAGAATTATAATTCCAAATCAGTTCACTCAAGGGATTCTCAAACTTCGTACATACCTCAATAACAATTGTTTGCGATTCATACTTTAACGTATCATCATGGTCCATTTGAAATTCTTCTGCTTCTAAATTTCTTTCTATCTCTTTTGTTGACTGTTTCGTTCGCGACCACAATTCTTTGATAAGTGCGACCTCCTTCTCATGGATCCTCATATCAAGCATTATTTCGTCCAATGTACAAATTAATTCTCGAGCCTTGTTCCTTTTGACGACGAATGAGTGTAACTCATTCGTTAAAAATGCCTCTGTGTCGTACATAATCTTTCCTGAAATCGAGATATTGTAGGTGTATTCCGAAAAGGCAGAAACGTATAGGGCATATGTCCCTTCTTCGAAAACATTTTTAGGTTCGTATTCAATTACCAGCCGTCCAAGATTTTTGAATGTATTTAATATCTGGAGAGAGGGCAAAGCAGTTCCGATATCCTCGTATCCCACTTCATCGCTGGTCTTGGCGAGACGTGCAGACAGTTTCCCAGGAATATAATCCTTTCCAATAAACGTACCTTGAAATATGATGCTTATCGTGATTTTTTTCAGGCGTTTCGCCCCCCAACAATTTTCGAGACTGATTTTATGACAGTAAGTTTTGAAAGTTTCGGCTCTGAATGAAACACCATCTGTAAGGTTTTCAAGATCATGAAGCACCAAAAATGTGCGCGGGTGAACTTTTGGATCAACGGAATCTAGATCCCTTAGTGATGAAATGCTGGCTTCCTCCCTAGTATTAAATGTTATGGGAGGATATCTTGAGCTTTCGGATTCGCACCAATTGAGATCGGCAATGCCAACTTTATCTTGAAGAAATAACCGTATATCATGCAAAGATGCAAGTCGTCTACCAACTAAATTGATGTCCAATTGTTTATTTTCAACATCAATGCAACATTGAGAAGTGTCTTCTTCTTGCCAATCATGCTTATTTTGCACAATATAAAATTTGAAAAGTAACAGGTAGGCTCTGAATTCCTGTAATGTATTGATATGCCCAAAAGCACGCTGAAGTTTATTTGGCAAAGACAGCAATCGAAATATATCGTTTCGACCAAGCCTCAGATCATATTCTGAGTGAGGCTTGAAGGACCGGTTATACAAAAAATGATTCAATTTGCAGTCTATACTGACCCACTCGTGCTCTTCTGTCAATCTTTCGCAGCTTTTTTTCCTTCTAACATGCTGTGCAATATCCTTATCCTTGAAAGTTGGATTCCTATTCTGCTTATTCATGTGATGAAGAAGTGCTGAGACGTACAGATTTATGTGTCGACCAAATTCAAAATAAAATATCCTTTTCTTTCACACGCGACTGACCTAGAAATGAACAAGAACCTCGCTTGGCGGACCTCGGTTTGAAGTAATGTATGTGCCACAAGAAATGTGGCCATTGAAATTTCAAATTGGAATAAGGAATGCTGTGACTAGAAGTCCTTAGTATGCTAGCTGCTAGCTACTGTACCACTTTGAGGAGGAGGGAAGAATCCCCAATTGGAGGGCGAAAACTGAAAATACGTTAGTCCCGCTGAAAATACCACCCGACATTTTTATGAGTAGAATCACCTAACCATATTCGAATACCTGGTTATGCTAATTTTGGAAATTTAGATATCATAAAACTGAAACCAACAATTCCAATAAAATTTCTCGGCACCAAACGATCTCCACAATCCACAAAAGAGGAACAGACTGTATGTAGTACCATACCATACAAACCTCCTTCTTCTTCCACCTATCACAGCGAAACTCGAATACACTTATTTTCAAGAAACAACCTGAATTGACATTCCTAACTTTCCATAACGATACACGCAGTCTGCCAATCTCTATTGAGAACCACCAACGTACCGTACTTAGCCACCAAGATCCACTTCCTGAACTGAACACAACAGTAGCTTTATCTGCGCTATTGTGGCCCTCCCAGCTCAAATGTAAGGGACAGAAAGAGTACCGTGACAATTTATAAGGTCTTTAATATTGATGCTGGATTCCGCAATAGTATCCACAGCAGTTTGTACAGTACGAGGCCCTCCGGTTTGAGATCTTGAAGCGGCCTCAGATGTCTGTCTCATGTAACAAATTCTGTTTTTGATCTTTTCATGAAGAGTCTGCCGCAGATCTGCCGCAGATCTGCCATTTTTCGTATATTGTTTGTGCCTAGGAATATATCATTCAACTCCGCCTCATCCATGCTGTCCAATTTGATCATGAGGGATTTGGTCGCGTCCTTGTTCTGGAAGATCTTGTGTATCATCATACGAAGCTTCGGAGGAAGATTGTCTCCTTTTTTGGCAACATGGGTATGACGACTTCGGCTTTTATAGTACGCGAAATGATTCTTGAATCTCATCACCACATAGCGAACGCTGCATTTGCACTGTTGACCGTGACAATAGAAACGAGCTATAACCGTGGCATCTTCGGCAAATGATTTTGTAGCACCTGGCGGCTTCATCCTGGAAGATTCTCTCAATAGCTACTTCCACATTCAAATTATCGGACAAATCACTTCATTTGTTTCTTGTCCAAGGTTGTTATCGCATAATGAGGACTACGGCTCTGTTCATTCTTGATGAGTTGACATGCGATGAGGTCTAGTATCGTCTCATTGTTTACGATTTCGTGTGGAAAGCCATGTCAGATAACCTAAAAAGTGGTATATTCTTATCTCGTTGTAAATTGTAATTTACTTAGATTGTGATTTCAGATTAGAGTAAAAGTAAAAATGATTCTTCTGTAAATCTATAAAACTTTTCTCAACTCTCGCTCATCGTCCGTTAGACTCCGTAGCTCCTGTAAAACCATACCAAGAATATCCTCCCTCAAACCGTTGGAATGG
>Ga0209712_10003436_pt1 | contig 12830 bp, 10 predicted proteins | sample ArcOceMetagenome_FD_187443 | JGI IMG/M metagenome (GOLD analysis project Ga0209712, IMG submission 187443) | Marine eukaryotic phytoplankton communities from Arctic Ocean - Arctic Ocean - Greenland ARC118M Metagenome (SPAdes) (version 2) | ecosystem: Environmental > Aquatic > Marine > Oceanic...
TTTAATGTTTCTGCATACTCAACCAATAACTTTAAACCATCAGTTGTATACGTAGAGTACACAGAGACGGCATCATTATTGTCTGCACAAGCATTAAAGTGCCTAACACCTTGCGGTACTGTATTAATAGTGGGAGCACCTGGACCTGGCACAACATGCGTTGTCTGGTCATCTTCATAACTCTGGCAATAACTCGAACCGTATTGATAACTCGCACCCATATTAATAGTCCCATTATCTGACACATCAATATCTATATTCGCATCTAATGCATAGTTATTAATTAAAGAAGGTACATTTGTTCCCTCAACTGGTGTGTTTGCATTTCTGAACTGAGCACCACCTTGAATAGCCATAACACGTAAATGAAGATTATCTTTCGAATAACCCACTAAACCACCATAGGCTAAACCCGAAAATGAATGCCAGCTGGTTGAATTGGTAAATGGGCTAACCGTGTCGTTGAGACCGAAAGGAATATCCATTTTACCGATTGAAGCGTAAACCGGAGATTTGACGAAATCGCCCCACAATATATAGGCGCGACGTACATTGACATTATTACGAGGTAAACCCGTGATAGATGAACCTGAAGCAAAGTTTTGCTCAGGGTTATAGAGGAATTCAACATAAGCAGTAAAGCTATCGGCCAGCTTTGCAGTTACATTTAAATTAGCTGAATGGATAACGGCTTCTGAAACCGTTTCACCAATTTGGTTAGAGGATGTTGGATGACGCATTAACCATCCAAACTTAGTGTCTTCGTTAGCTTCTTGATAGTTAGCTAAAGCGGTGACTTGACCACCAAGGGTAAGCCGGCTTTCTAACATGCCGTCACGTAAGGCTTGTAACTGATAACGCTGCTTGGTGTTAGTGTTTTCAGCATGATCTAGTACTTTAAAATTGTATTCTGCGTTAGTTCCTACAGCTCTTTTCTTAGCTTCAGAAAGCTGTTGCTGAGTTGCTTGGAGCATTTCGTACAATTCTGCATTAGTCGGTGCTTTATTAGCTGCTGCATATCCATATCCAGCACTTAATGAAAGTACAAATATTATTTTTGTTAGTGACGCTTTCATATAATGCCTTTTTAATTGTTGTAAATAGTAGCAGTAAATGTCGCAATATATTTTACAGGTTATTTATTTAATATATATAAATTACCCTGCTCATCATATGCTTGATGGTAGTTTTTGTTGCAATAAAGAGAACTAATGCACCACCTCTTAACCACTAACGCTTTTCGTTATAAGCAATAATCAATATAGAGTATGAAACAACCAATAAATTCGAAGGAATAAATACTTATGCGCAGTGCATTGATAGCAATGAAAGAAATAAAAGAAATAAAAGAAATAAAAGAAATAATATGAAAAAAGGGGAATTGAATAACAAGCATGAAAGAGAACTAATGTAACGTGAATGACCATCGTACGAAAACATAAGTATGTGAACTGATATTGAATGTGGCTTTAGCAAGCAAGGGGTACTTTCATAAAGCCACATTCAATCCAGAATAAACATCGAAACATTTTTTCACTTAAAAACATAATTCTAACTAAAATAATACTGGCATTGAATGCGGCCTTAGTAAGCAAGGGGTACTTTCATAAAGCCACATTCAATCCAGGTTTAAACTGATTACCTTTTATTTAGAACGATTCGCACTGCCCTTACTTCTAACAAACATCAGTGCGGCAATCGATAAACTAAAAAACCATGAAGATGCAGGCAATGGTACTTCGCTAACCGCAAAGCTAAGTTCGTATTCAGAAACAGTATCTAAGCCGGGTAAAGGTAAATTGGCAGAAATAGTAATGTAGATTTCCTCAATACTATTGAGGTTCGCTAGCGGCAATAGGTTCACAGAAAAAGACTGCTCTTCGTCTGGGGCAATTTCAATCGTAGATGATGTTTGAGTAGTGATTCCATCTGAAGCCGATAGTGAAAAACTCCATGCATTTTCATCATGATTCAAAATAGATTGCGAAAAGGTATCGAAAGCACTCCAGTCTAATGTTAAATTTTGGCTACCAATATCTGCAGATACTTGCCCATTACCTAACACCCAAAAAGTGAGAAAGGTAACGCCATTCGCATCAACATTTGTTTGCGCGCTCTGTGCTGAAACACTGCCTGAAAAATTGAGTTGGCTAAAGCCTAAAATATCATTCAGGTTCAGCGATACCATTGCAGCGGATGAAAATTGTGCCGATGCTAATGCGGTGAATAAGACGGCAGCTTGACTAATTCTTTTAAATAAAGCGACTTTTGGTTTTTTATTATTCATTTTTATAGCCTCAAAAATACTAATGAGTAAGAATTATTTAAACGGTTTTATTATTATTTTTTCTTAAAATAAGCAATGCTAATGCCGAGCTAAACAACAGCAATGATGCAGGTAATGGCACAGGGTTTAGATCACCGACTTCAAAAGCAACTTCGTATTCGGCCACTCGATCATAATTATTGACTGGCAAGACAGCTGAAATTTTGAGCGTAACGGAAGCGATATTGGCAAGGTCTACAGTTTCAAGTTCAAGCGTAGAAAAATCAAAAGATAAAATACCCTCGGTCACATTCGCTGTCACTTCATCTTCGGACACACCGGCGAGTAATAATGAATTAGACGTATAGGTACTTGAGCCATCATCAATACTCATAGAGAAAGTCCAAGGACTTTCATCACGATTAATAATGCGCTGCTGAAAAGAAGTATGCTCTGACCAATCGGCGCTCCAAGAAACGGGCGTTGACATTGAGCCTGAGCTATAACCATTTTGAAAAGAGAGCCAAAAGGTGAGGAAAATCGCACCGTCATCTGTCTCGTTAGTCATAAAAGAAAATGCAGGAGCCCCTTGATTAACGGGCTCCATATCTTGGATTTCGTCACTGTTAAGGCTAACCATACTCGCCCACGACGAAGCCGTCGAAAAGGACATAAGAATACAGAGAGTAAAGAGAATACGAGTGGAATGTTTCCCTAAGAATGTAGAAAGCTTTTTCATTCTGGCCTACAACCGAATAAACGGTAGTAATCGAACTTCCAGGATAAAATATGCTTCAGTCAGATAAGGGGGGGCTGACTTTAACTGTTTGAACGGCCTAAGCCTTACAGTTAGCCTAAAAGATTCCTTTTAGGACTTGAGGCAGGATCCTACCCAGCAAACCGGAACTAGTCAAGACTAAAATAAAGCGTTAGGTAAGGTTTGACGCGTCATCACAAGACACCTGAATAATAAACCTATGCTTTTCAGTAAGTTAAAACAGAGGCTGCTTTAGAGAATATTTTCATAATCAACTAAGAAAAAACAATTCACCGCTATCGTTTCATAAAAAAACCTCAATCTGAGCTGGATACTGGCCTTTAATGGAGCTTTTTCGCTAGCTGAAACGTCTATTGCGGACCCTTTGTCCCTTTTGGTGCCCCTTTAATGTATCGCCATGAGTGTCATCATTGAATTATTGGCCCGCAAAAAAAATTTAACTCATTCATATTTGTCGCCTCTTTTCGTGAGCTATTCACACGATGAAACCGCTACATCGATTGTATTGCCAAAGCGCATTTATTAAACTGCGCGCCTTATTGTTGGCCTCCTAATAAGATCATTTACAACGAATTGATCTTCTTACAAAGAATAGTCGCTCACTACTGCTTATAACGCCAAGCAGATATGGGTATTTATCTATAAAAACGCGGCCTTATCTCTCCTCTCATTTGAGAATCCATACCATGTTTGAGTTTCACCCAAGTCGTGTTGCCACGATTAAAAACGATTTACTGTCAGGCCTTACCGTTGCGCTTGCACTGGTCCCTGAAGCCGTTGCCTTTGCCTTTGTTGCCGGCGTTGACCCGTTAGTAGGCCTATACTCGGCCTTTATTGTTGGCTTAATAACCGCTTGCATTGGCGGCCGACCAGGCATGATCTCTGGTGCTACCGGTGCGCTGGCTGTAGTTATGGTGTCTCTCGTTGCCGACCACGGTATTGAATACTTATTCGCCACAGTGGTGTTAATGGGCATTCTACAAGTCAGTGCCGGCGTATTTAAAATGGGTAAATTTATACGCATGGTTCCGCATCCGGTTATGCTCGGCTTTGTAAATGGTCTGGCTATTGTTATTTTCTTGGCGCAGCTTAGCCAGTTTGGTACGCCTGGCGAGCCCGGCTGGTTAACCGATACCTTTATGGAAGGCAGCATCGTTGATGTTGCATGGCTTGAAGGGTCGCAACTCACATTATTGCTAGGCCTCATTGCTATTACGATGATTATCATCCATTTCTTACCACGCTTTACAAAAGCGCTGCCCTCTTCTTTGGTCGCTATTGGCGTAGTCACACTGTTAGTGTTTGGATTGAATTTAGATACCCGCGTGGTAGGTGATATCGCTTCAATTAAAGGTGGCTTACCTAGCTTCCATATTCCTATGGTGCCGCTCAACTTAGAAACCATGAGCATTATATTTCCCTACGCATTAATTCTTGCCGCTATTGGCCTAATCGAATCGTTATTAACATTACGATTGGTCGATGAGATTACAGAGTCACGCGGTCGCGGTAACCGTGAGTGTATTGGCCAAGGTGTTGCGAATACGGTCACTGGCTTTTTTGGTGGTATGGGTGGTTGCGCGATGATCGGGCAAAGTATGATCAACGTTAATTCCGGTGGCCGTGGACGCTTATCGGGTATTACTGCAGCCATGAGTTTACTGCTGTTTATTTTAGTAGCCTCCCCATTAATCGAACAGATTCCATTAGCGGCGTTAATTGGCGTTATGTTTATTGTTGTTATTGGCACCTTCGAGTGGAGTAGCTTTCGTATTATGGGTAAGGTTCCCCGCAGCGATGCGCTAATACTCATATTGGTATCAGGTGTAACCGTGGTCACCGATCTCGCCGTTGCCGTGATACTGGGTGTTATTGTTTCAGCGCTCGTGTTTGCATGGGGTCACGCTAAGCGAATTCGCATTATTAGCCGTGACGACCATCAAGGCTCAACCGTTTATGCGGTTATTGGGCCCTTGTTTTTTGGTTCAGTCACTTCGTTTTTAGAACAGTTTAATGTGAGTGATGACAACGAAGAAATCGTTATCGATTTTGCGCGTTCACGCGTTGCCGATCACTCAGGACTTGAAGCCATTGATACATTGGCCGAACGTTACCTCAATGCAGGCAAAAAGCTGCACTTAGTGCATTTAAGCGCCGAGTGCGTGCAATTGCTTCATAAAGCAGGCAACTTGTGTGAAGTGAATGTTATTGAAGATCCTAAATACTTTATTGCAGAAGACAGCTTAGAATAATTAATCTCTAAAATTACTGACTTGCAGCGGCAGACCAAAATCTTGAGCGCGAACAAAAGCGATTACCGTCTGCAAGTCATCACGTTTTTTACCTGTCACCCTCACCTGCTCACTTTGAATGGCTGATTGCACTTTTAGCTTTTCAGTCTTTATAGCCTTAACAATCTTCCTGCAAGTATCGGTATCTATACCGTGTTTTAAAGTGACCGATTGCTTACATTGCATACCGCTTAAAACGATATCAGCAAAATCCATACAGCTAATATCAATATCACATTTGTGAAGTGCGCTTTGCAGAATATCTGTCATTTGCTGAATCTGAAACTCTGCTTCTGCAGTCATTGTCACGGTTCGCTGATCACGCTCAAACTTGGCATCAATGCCTTTAAAGTCAAAACGGTTATTAATAATACGACCCGCTTGATCCACAGCATTGGTTAACTGATGTAAATCGACTTCGGATACAATATCGAACGATGGCATAGTGGTGACTCCTAAAAAAACAGATTAAACGCAACAGCGCTACAAACTTAATATAATGACGGCAGTTTAACGCGTTGCTATAAACAAAACTATATGCGAAATTGCTAGCCTAATAGGATAGACAGATTCAAGCAATGATTGGATTTAATGTGAAAACAGATAATAACCATTGGTATATCATTGGTGCTGGCGCCATTGGCTGCCTATGGGCCTATGCTTTAAGACAAGCAGGCCAAGATGTGACTATGATTCTGAAAGCGCCTATTCAAGACAGCGCCGTTAAAAGGCATTTGGCCCTACAACGACTATCGCTGACTACTACTCACACTGACACAAAAAAAATTGACACTAAAAAAACTGACACTGAAAACAGTGATGTCGAGATTAATGTCATCACAGCTAGTGAACTCGCCGCACACAACATCATCATTGAGCACTGCATCATTGCCACCAAAGCTTATGATGCTATCGCAGCGCTACAATCCATTACACCAGCGCTATCATTATCAGCAAAGGTGCTATCACTTTGTAATGGCATGGGTATGCATAAGACCATGCATCAGCAGCTTCAAAATCACAGTATTAATATTCAATTTTTATTGGGCGTAACATCTGATGGCGCTTTATTACAACAACCCTTTGAAGTTCGTCATACTGGTATTGGACATACGTCTATAGGGCATTATGACCCACAAGAATATACCGCCACATTGCTACCACCCTGTTTTTATTTACAACATTCTCTGCTCAATAATATTCACCCAGCTCTTTGGCAAAAAATGCTGGTTAACTGTGTAATTAACCCGCTGACACTTATTCACCAATGCAAAAATGGTGAGCTTTTTCCCAATACAGAATATACCCATCAAATAAAAACGCTCTGTGAAGAGCTGAGTTTCATCGCCAACAATACCGCAGATGTAACAAGCAACATAACGGCTGTGGCTTTATTTAATACCGCTAAAAGCGTCGCTAATCAAACAGCAGAAAACACCTCATCAATGCTCAAAGATAGTCAGTTAGGGCGGCCTCTTGAGCTGGACTACCTCAATGGCTATATAGTCAAGCTGGCGAAAGAACAAGGCCTAGCTTGCTCAGTTAACGAGCAACTGCTGAAAGCGCTTCTCTAGACCATCTAACAGCCTTAGACTGTAGTTCTGCTATGCTTAATAGATTAAAGATTGAATGATTGAGTAAATCATATGCCGAACAGAGAACTTCCTCATTTACACTCACAGCGTCACGCCCTGCTTCAAGCCTTAGAACATACGCTTGTAAGTAGCGATAATGCACCGCAGCTAACTGCCCTCGCCATTATAGATGTACGCGACTTTCATGAATTAAATCGAAGCTTTGGAAGCGCCTGTGGCGATGCTATTTTGCTGGAAATCAATGAGCGACTTAAGCTGTTAAGCCCTGAAAAATTTGCTGTTCACTATCTTGGTAATGATGAATTTGGCGTATTGCTACCGCAGCTAAAAAGCCCTGGACTGGCAGTGATTTGTGTTGAACAAATACTCGCATTATTTAAAGCCGTTTTTGAATGGCAAAACCATAGCTTAAAAATTACGGTCAATATCGGCCTCGCTTATAACTACGAAAATCATCTTGATGCGAATAAATTATTACTCGACACTGAGCTAGCGTTAAAGGATGCAAAAACGAACAATCAAGCCTATGCAATGCTGGGAAAAAACGAACAGCAATCGAGTGATCAATTAAAATGGGAGCTATTAAACAACCTCCACGTCGCCATGCAAGAAGACGAGCTAGAACTCTATTACCAACCTAAACTATGTATTAATTCGCTCGATAAAAACAAATCCTCTACTCGTAATGCTGAAGCTTTAATTCGCTGGCCAACCGTTGATCACGGTCTTATTTCACCTGATATTACCATTCCACTTATTGAACATTTAGGTTCGGAATTGGATTTAATTAGCTGGCTAGTTAATACCGCGTTAAAGCATTTAAGTGAAATGGATGAGCGCTACAAAGGTGGTGTTAGTGTCAACATACCCGCCAACTCTGTAACCTCTAAAACGCTTTATACACTGGTAGAGCAAGCCTTAACACTTTGGCATGTAGAGCCGAACCGACTCACACTAGAAATAACAGAAGATGTACTTATTAAAGATAAAGAGCTGGCATTCGATTATTTAAGTAAGGTGCGTGAAACTGGGGTAAGAATTTCGATCGATGATTTTGGCACCGGCTATTCATCACTGGCTTACTTTAAACATATTCCTGCAGATGAATTAAAAATAGACCGCTTCTTTGTTAAAAACATGCTTGATAACGAAGGCGATAGAAATATTGTTAAACTGATTATCGACTTAGCGCATACCTTTAACCTAGATGTAGTTGCCGAAGGCGTAGAAAACAATGAGACCTTAGATTTACTCAAGTCTATGGGTTGTGATTATGCGCAAGGCTATTTGATTTCTCGGCCTATCCCTTATGCCGACTATTTGATTTGGCTTAAAGGAGACCATCAGTTTTAAATCCTTCCTTTAAAGAACGTCAGTCATTATTAATTTCTCGAATAACTGACGTAATTTTCAATCGTTATGCGCGATGACTCTTTCTTACGATAGTTAAACCCAACAAAGCTGAAGCAAATAACCATGCAGCAGGAGGCACAGGAACCTGTGTAATTGGCAGCCCCACCATCTCGTCGGATAAATGCAAACGCAGCGTAGAAACACTATCTACAATCGATTGGCCATCAGCTGCCGATGCAAGACCATCGATGACGATTTCAAGTGACATCGTACGATCATAAGCTGCGCAGTTTTCCGTAACGTCATTTGCACCTGAGCCAGCAATATCACCACACTCAGCCGAGCCTGCGCCTAGCAGCCAGTCAAGCGACGTTTGCCAGTAAACCGTATCGGCCGGGTTTGGATTGGCATAGGGGTTTGATGTATCACAATTGCCACCATCGTCTGTTAAACCAAAGCATAAGTCCTCGCTAAACATTGCCAAAGACCCTGTACCCTCAAGCCTAAAGAACTCGCTACCAACAGCTGTTCCAAAGCTTGAATTCCAAGAGTTGTGGTGCGTTCCGTCTTCATAGTAGCCAACATAAGTAGCATCAAGGTCATTTTTATCATCTGCCCAAATCATATTTTTTGCATAACTAGGCACTTCAATAAACATACTGAGCTTACCGCTATCGTAGGCGTAAAACATTTGATTGGTTAAATTATCGTTGAGATTGTAAATAGAGTGATGGTCGTTATACCACTGCAAAACACGGGAGTCGGTATAACCATCCGCAGCTGTTTTAATGCCATCTATAATCGCAGCCGAAGAAAATTGAGCCATCAAAAAAAGAAAAACTGACAGAGTGAAATTCGAGAAATGCTTCATAATTATTCTTATATTTTTCATATTAAAATATTCCTTATTTAATAAGTTGATACTAAAAATATCAAGCTTGAAAAAATCAAAACAATGCATTCAAATCATTTACAACATAAAAAAAATGATTGACCTAAGAGAATGATTAACCAGATATGTCTGATTTTTTATTTTTTTCTGTTTATGTGCCTGTTTCGATTCTTTGGATTTACTTATATTTATATTTGTCTATGTCAATTTTTTTCTAGTGGCAATAAATTGCTAGCCAGTGATGTCAAAAGTTATAGAAGGCTTTACTGCCTGTCAATTACATGCTCTTATTTTTTACATTAGCTATTTTATAGCTTCAGATAGATTGAATAGTTCAAATATCAATACAATAACCAGGCATCAGAGGATTAACTATTGTTTATAAATACCCAATTCAGATTAAATTAAGAGTGAATTCATTAATAAGTGCGGGTTGATAATAAATACAAAAAACTATATTTATCAATTTACTATAGCAATATCGTTAGTCCATTTTTATATTGCATAGCAATTATATTAGTCCGTTAGATAAGGGATTAAAAAAAATTAAAATGAGGATAGAAATTTACTGATGAGGGCTATATGGATAAATTTTTCTATTTAGATAAAATGATATGTATAATTTTTGATCTACATTTTTACAAATGCAAGGATCTCTGGAATAAATACTGGAGCAAATACTAGAGCAAATAAAAGACAAGGCATTTATATTTTAAAATCAAATACTAAAAAAAACTGAGTCTGCTTATGCATTGTAATGAGAGCATCTCAGCCATCATCACTAATTAAAGAGTAAAAAAAACCCACTTAATAATAAGTGGGTTTTTTAATATTAGCGGTATTAACTACCGCTAATAAGTGGAATGACTATAAGTCATAACCTCTTTCATTATGAGAAACCAAATCAAGACCTTCTGCTTCTTGATCTTCATCTACACGGATACCACCGGTTAACAAACCAATTACCTTAAAGATAATATAAGTTACAACCGCTGTGTAAGCGATAGTAGCCGCAATACCCGTTGATTGAATCCATAACTGATCGCTAATAGTATTTTCCAAACCTTGACCACTAAACAAGCCAAGCTCAGAGCTAGCAAAAACAGCTACAGCCAGTGTACCCAAAATGCCGCCCACGCCGTGAACTGGCATAACGTCTAACGAGTCATCAATTTTAAGCTTTTGCTTCATATAAAGAGTGGCATAAAAACAAACCAAGCCCGCTGAAACACCAATAACCATTGCACCTGCAGGACCAACAAAACCCGATGCTGGTGTAATAGTACCTAGGCCTGCAACCATCCCAGTAATAATACCTAATACGCTTGGCTTACCGTATTTAACCCACTCGATAATCGACCAAGTTGCAGCGCCACAAGCCGCTGACAAATGCGTAACAAGAATAGCCATACCTGCATCACCGTTGGCACCCAATGCACTACCGCCATTAAAGCCAAACCAACCGACCCAAAGCATACCTGCACCAGCAACTGATAGTGTTAGGTTATGCGGAGGCATAGGCAGCGTAGGAAAACCGCTGCGTGGACCAACCATTAATGCTGCTACTAACGCAGCAACACCAGCAGTAATATGGACAACAATACCACCCGCGAAATCGAGTGCGCCTTTGTCGCTTAACCAACCGCCGCCCCAAACCCAATGGCAAACAGGTGCATAAACAGCTAACAACCAAAAAACAGTAAACAGCATGACCGCACTAAACTTAATACGCTCAGCAAAACCGCCAATAACCAGTGCCGGAGTAATAATGGCAAAAGTCATTTGAAACATTAAGAAAACACTTTCAGGAATATCACCTGACATGCTGTCTTCAGTCACATTAGCAAGAAACATATTGCTAAGGTCACCAATAAAGTTATTACCTTCGCTAAATGCCAAGCTGTAGCCAGCCACAAACCAGACAACAGAAGCAACACAAGCGATAGAGAAGCACTGCATTAATACTGACAATACGTTTTTAGAGCGAACCAAACCGGCATAGAATAAAGCTAAACCCGGAAGTGTCATAAACAGTACTAAGGCTGTTGATGTCATGATCCATGAAGTGTTGGCACCATTCAGCTCAACTTCCGCAGAGGCGGCCACTGATAACAATAATGCCGCAAGGCCAGTTACTGTTACTTTCATTACTCGTTCAATATTCAAGGTAGAACTCCCAATAGATGTTATTCAATTTATAGTTATTCAAATTCTAGCTTTCAAGATGCGTATTTTTTAACGCGAGGTATTAGCTCCAGCGTCAAAGCTTTCACATCAAGAATCAAGGCTGAAGCGATCTTATGGGCTTTGTCAGTGCAAATCGAGTGCTTTTATGGTGATTCGGGCTATTTATTTGCCCTCTGGCGGTGCCTTGTACAGCAATAACGACAATAAGCACCAGATTGGTGCTTATTGAGAATGACGGGGGCCAAAACAAGGCCGTTATAGTGCGAGATGTGCAAGCGCTGAAAAAGTATAGAGAGCAAAAAGCCGACGACTTACCAGAAGCATTACGTGCAATGGTGGCCACACAAGGTATATTTGCCATCGCCATATCATTACCGAGCAGCTCAATGCGCCAGTAATGCATTCGACAATCAATAGACCATTAGGTCGATCAAAAAAAGAGACACCATGAACAATAGTGACGGTTACCAGCAAAAGAAAAGCCGCTTTGACAATATGCTGACCATTTATGGCCGCAAGCCAGTATTAGAAGCCTTGCAAGACGCGTCGATACCCATATACCGCGTGCATTTAGCTAACAGTAACAAGAAGGCGCCCATACTCGTTAAGATTGAAGCCCTTGCCGCTCAACGTGAAATAGTGACTGAGCATATCGATAAGCTGGCGCTATCACGCATCTCTCGAAGCAGCAAACAAGATCAAGGCGTTGCAGCCGACTTAGCCCTGCCCGGTTACCAGCAATTAGCGAGCTTTTTAAATGACTATGAAGCAGATAGCCAAGACCGTTTTCTCGCTGTAGATAACGTCTCTAACCCGCAGAATTTAGGGATGATTATTCGCTCGGCGGCAGCATCAGGTATACGCGGTTTAATAATCCCCAAACAAGGGTCGGCAACATTGGGGCCATTGGTGATTAAGGCTAGTGCTGGCGCTATTTTTAAGTGTCCTATTATTTGCTGTGAAAAGTTGAGCGATGCTACTTCGGCATTGCAGGAGCGTGGAGTCAAAATTGCGACGTTATGTGCCGAAGATGATGGAGCTAATAGCGGTAGTCAGCAAGCGCATTTAAAGAGTGTGAGTTTACAGGCGTTAACTGAACAAGCCGCTGCTGCTACGGTGTTTGTGTTAGGCAATGAGACGGAGGGGGTATCGACAGAGACGCAGTCACAAGCGGATTATAGTGTTTATATTCCTATGCATAATGCGGTTGAATCTTTGAATGTGGCGATTACTGCCGCGTTGATTGCGTTTGCGCCTTATGGTGAGAGTGGCTCGATAGCTGGAAGCTAGAATTTTGTGTATGAATTTTTTTTGGTGATAGTATGTTCTGAGGTTTTTGTTTTTTTGTTTGAGTTTTCAGTTCAGGACCGTCGGGGGTGGCCCGACACGCCAGTCACTTTTCTTTGCTTGTGCAAAGAAAAGTAACCAAAAGAAAGCACACAATCTGACGAAGATTGACCCCGATATA
>Ga0209712_10003437_pt1 | contig 12829 bp, 12 predicted proteins | sample ArcOceMetagenome_FD_187443 | JGI IMG/M metagenome (GOLD analysis project Ga0209712, IMG submission 187443) | Marine eukaryotic phytoplankton communities from Arctic Ocean - Arctic Ocean - Greenland ARC118M Metagenome (SPAdes) (version 2) | ecosystem: Environmental > Aquatic > Marine > Oceanic...
AGAAAGCTGCAGATAAAAAGGTTGCAGATAAGAAAGCCGCTGACAAGAAGGCTGCAAATAAAAAAGTAGCAGATAAGAAAGCTGCTGACAAAAAGGCTGCAAATAAAAAAGCGGCCGATAAGAAGGCTGCAGATAAGAAAGCCGCTGACAAAAAGGCTGCAAATAAAAAAGCAGCCAATAAGAAAGTGGTAGATAAAAAAGCAGCCGACAAGAAGGCGGCAGATAAGCAGGCTGCAGATAAGAAGGCAGCCGATAAAAAGACAGCGGACAAAAAGCTAGCTGATAAAACAGCATCGGACCAAAAAGCGGCACAACAATTAGCCGCAGTAGAGCAAGCGTTAGATAATTTGTTAGATGACGAGGAAGCTCGAACCCAAGCATTGGAGCAGCAAGCCACCGATGGTCAAGCTGTTGCATCTGCGGTAAATTATATAAAAGATTCGGTGCGCCAGCGTTGGGTTAGGCCTGCTAATGCTCGCACTGGCATGGTGGTTGAACTTGTCATTCGGCTTGTTCCTACGGGTGAAGTTGTTAATATTGAGATCAGCTACCGTGATGCTAGCGCCACAGATGCATTTGTGGCATCGGTAGTGAAGGCAGTAAAAAAAGTAGGACGCTTTGATAAATTAAGTCAATTGAGCCCAGTGCTATTTGATGCTAACTTCCGTAAATTTACCATTAAGTTTAAACCAGAGGACTTGAGATTGTGATGCGAGTAAATAAAATGATTCAATTGCCTCAAAGGGCGCCCAAAACAATGTCTATTTCGGTATTTTCAGCTGCAGTTTTTAGTCTGTTGTTGTCTTTTTCAGCTTGGTCACAAAGTCTGGTTATTGAAATAACTCAGGGTGTCGATAACCCTGTGCCAATTGCTGTGGTTCCCTTCCAGTGGTCTGGGGTTAATGCTTTGAATGAGGATGTAGCTCAGGTTATTGATGCTGACTTAGAGCGGAGTGGCCAATTTAAGTCGTTAAAACGCTCGTTAATGCTCAGTTTTCCATACCAAAAAGACGATGTCTACTATCGGGATTGGCAATATTTGGCAACTGAATATCTGGTCATAGGCCAAGTTTTGCCGACCAGTACGGGAGGCTACCAAGTTGATTACCAACTCTTTGATGTGCAGCGCCAAGATGCGATTGCGGGTGGCCGTTTTTCTGGTGGTAAAAATGATTTGCGGGCCTTGGGCCATTCGGTAAGTGATGCGGTCTATGAAGCACTCACAGGCCTCAAGGGTGCGTTTAGAACCCGCATCGCCTATGTTGCAGCTGATAAAAAGGTTAATCCCAGTTATTACAAACTGCTAGTGGCTGATGCTGACGGGTATAACGCTAAAGAGATACTTAAGTCTAGCCAGCCAATTATGTCTCCCTCTTGGTCGCGAGACGCCACTAAATTGGCGTATGTTTCATTTGAAACCAATCGTCCAGCGATCTACGTTCAAGACATCACCACGGGTCAACGAGAGCGCATTAAGTCTTTTAAAGGCATTAATGGTGCTCCAGCTTGGTCGCCAGATGGCGGTAAATTAGCTATGGTGCTGTCTAAGGATGGTAATGCAGAAATTTATGTTTTAGATTTGACCAGCAAGCGCCTTACTCGGGTCACAAAACATTATGGTATTGATACAGAACCGGCTTGGAGTGTGGATGGTAAACACATTTTGTTTACTTCAGATCGAGGTGGAAAACCACAGATATACCAGGTCACGTTAGATTCGGGTTGGGTAGAACGTTTAACCTTTGAGGGTGACTACAATGCGCGTGGCAGTTTAACCCACGATGGGCGCTTTTTAGTGCTAGTCAGCCGTCATGATGATCAGTTCCATATAGCGGTGCAAGATCTACAACGGGGCACTATGTCCTTGTTAACTCAAACAAGCTTAGATGAGTCGCCCAGTGTTGCACCAAACGGTAGCATGGTGATTTATTCTACCCAAGTTGGTGGGCGAGATATTTTGGCAGCCGTGTCTATTGATGGCAAAGTTAAATTTAATATTCCTGCCAATGAAGGTGTGGTTAGAGAGCCTGCGTGGTCGCCTTACTTGAATTAGCTATGATAAGGCCAGTATCGCTAGTGGTGGGGATATTATATATGCTAGAATCAACATACACGTTGGATATAAAAATTAAGATCATCGAGGAGCAAGTTCATGCAAGTGGGTAATTTAAGTAAAATCATCGCCTCCAGTGTTTTGGTAGCTTTTTTAACTGCCTGTAGTTCTACTGGCGAAACCACTGATGCAAGTGCCAGCACACAAGCCTCACAGGTCGCTGCTGAAGCTGCAGCATTAGCAGAAGCGCAAGCACTAAAGGACGCACAAGCACAAGCAGCGGCACAAGCTCAAGTTGAGGCTCAAGCGCAAGCGCAAGCAGATGCAAACGCAGCGCAGCAAGCTGCCAACGACGCGGCTGCTCAAGTTCTTGCACAACAGCAACAAGCACAAGACGCGGCCAAAGCTTTGGCTCACGTAATCTATTTTGACTTTGACCAGTCTACAATTAAGGCTGAGTTCCGCACTGCTCTTAATGGCCACGCTGCGTATTTAAGCCAAAATCCTTCTGCACGTATTGTTTTAGAAGGACATGCTGATGAACGTGGAACTCGCGAATATAATATTGCCTTAGGTGAGCGTCGTGGTAATGCGGTAAGTCGTTACTTGGTAGTTCAAGGTGTTTCAGTAGATGCTATCGAAGTCGTTAGTTTTGGTGAAGAACGTCCGGTTAATGCGGGCCATGACTCAGCTTCATTGGCGGAAAATCGCCGTGTAGAAGTTCGCTATATTAACTACTAGTTAACCCTAGTGTTTCTGCAGTATTAATGTAGATTGTTAAGTGTCTTAAATACCATCGTTGTGATTCTCATAACGGTGGTTTTTGCTTTTTAACTTGGTGCTTTTTGAGGTCCAACTCTATGTCTAAAACGATTAGTCGTTTTATGTTATCAGTTTTCATATCGGCAACCTCCGTTCAAGTTTCTGCCAATACTACTGTACCGGTCACTGATTTGGTAAATGATGTTGGTTCCCAGTCAGTGATCATTTCTCCGTCAGTGCCGTCTCCAGTCATTGCACCAAATAACCCAGTATTAAAGGTGAACGCGGCCAATTCCAATGCGCAAATGTTTGATCTTGTTGAACTATTACAGCGAGAACTGCAACAATTGCGCGGCATAGTGGAAGAGCTTAACCATGACTTAGGGCGACTTAAGCAAGACCAAAAACAACGTTACTTAGATTTAGATCGTCGAATTGTTAGCTTATCCACTCAACCTACATTAGTCACTCAAGTTCCAGTAACTACAGAGACTCAAGTGGTTTCTGATGTGAGTCAAACGCCTCAAACTGATGGCGCTAACACCAGCGTGCAAACCGTTGATACCGCTTCTGTGCAACCCACTGTAGAGACACAGAAACCTAATGATCCCGAGTTAGAAAAGGCGGCGTATAAGGCGGCCTTTGGCCTCATTAGAGAGCGTCAGTACGATGCGTCTATAGTAGCCTTGTTAAATTTTGTAAAAGAATTTCCGCAAGGTGAGCTCATTGCTAACGCGCATTATTGGTTAGGAGAAGTATACATGGTGCAGGGTGACGCCTCTTTGGCGGCTCAATCTTTTGATTTTGTGATCTCTGAGTTTCCACAACACAGAAAAATCCCAGATGCGCTGTATAAAGCAGGTGTTGCGTACCAAAATGTAGGTAATGTTGATAAAGCTAACCAACTGCTGCAGCGTGTGTTGATGGAGTACCCAGATTCTTCGGCAGCCCGTTTAGCATTAGAAAGAGTGAATTAGTATGACCCAAAGTGCTGCTTTAATGATGAGCGAAAAAGAGATTGCCAGCAGAGTGCTAGTGCAAGAACACCTAGCTCATAAGCATTTAAAAACCATGTCTCCCACAGTGGATGCAGGGGCGCAAAAGCAGCGTATTAAAAACTTACTTAAACAGCAAAATGCGACCTTAGTGGCGCATTATTATACCGATGCATTAGTCCAAGAATTGGCAGAAGAAACTGGGGGATGTATCTCAGATTCCCTCGAAATGGCACGTTTTGGTCGTCAAACCTCAGCCTCTACCTTGATTGTTGCTGGTGTGCATTTTATGGGTGAAACAGCAAAAATTCTGAGCCCAGAAAAGCGCGTTTTAGTGCCTACGCTAGAGGCCACATGCTCACTTGATATTGGTTGCCCAGCGGCAGAGTTTACCGCCTTTTGTGATGCCCATCCAGACCATACTGTGGTGGTTTATGCCAACACTTCAGCCGCCGTTAAAGCGCGTGCAGATTGGGTAGTGACTTCAGGTATTGCCGTTAAATTGATGGAACACTTGTCTGCGCTAGGCAAGCCTATTATTTGGGGACCAGATCAACATTTAGGGCGCTATATTGCTAAGCAGACCGGTACTGAAATGCTGCTTTGGCCAGGATCGTGTATTGTTCACGATGAGTTTAAGGTGATCGGCGTAGAACAGCTGAAGCAGGTTTACCCAAATGCTGCCGTATTAGTTCACCCTGAGTCTTCATACGCCATGGCAGAGATTGCTGATTTTGTCGGCTCAACCACACAGCTTATTAAAGCCGCACAAGAGATGCCCAACAAGGAGTTTATCGTCGCAACAGACCGGGGCATTTTTTATAAAATGCAGCAGGCTGCGCCGGAAAAAATGTTAATGGAAGCCCCTACTGCGGGTAATAGCGCTACGTGTCGAAGTTGTGCCCATTGCCCTTGGATGGCCATGAATGATCTAGACAAAATAGAGCAGGTGTTATTGCTTGGGCATAATGAAATCGTCATCGATGCAGATTTGCAGCAGCGGGCTTTAAAGCCCTTGCAACGACTCATGGACTTTGCAGCCGCTAATTAAACTCGGCTTGATCAGCTAATTAAACTCGGCTTGATCAGCTAAAAAGGCGAGTGCTCTTTGCTTTTGCAATGACACAGAACCAGCCTGAATGTCTGTTTGTTGTTGGCTGGCATAGCGGGCTTGTTTAAGCGCCAGTTCAGCTTCTCCGCGTAATAAATGCCACTCTGACTGAGCCATGTGATTCAGCTGTAAACGCTGATCCAAAGAGCTCCATTCGGCCAGCGTCCGCCAACCAATAGCCCATTGAGGCTGGTCTTTTAATATAGTTAACAAAACATCAACAGCGGCCCTTGGCTGCTGCTCTTGGCGTAAGGCTAAAGCCTTGATCCAGTACGACAAACTATCATCACGCCGGTGAAGCTGTCGCAACTCTAACTGTTTGAATACAGCTTGGGTTTGTTTCTGACTGAGTAAACTCTGCATCCAGCTATACCAAACCAAGGTCGCATTGGGTTGTTTTAATGCCAAGTCTTGGAGTTGTTGGTTGGCTAAGTTGAACTTCCCTGAAGTTTGGTTGGCTAAAGCCTCAGCATAAGCTAGTACGATGCCGTAGTAATCAACCAGAGGGTCTACGGTATGCATTAATTGATCTACCGACAGCACGCTAGAGTCAGATAGGGCAGCAGCTTGGTAAATTTTCAACAAGGCAAAGCTTAGGTCAAAGCCGTGTTTAGTCTGGCTCTTTTGATGGATTAACGTGCGCTGGCTAATGTCAGCCACACGCTCACTGTTAATTGGGTGGCTGCGAGCCCACTCCCACATGGGAGATTCAGTCACGTAGGGCGACTGCAACCTTTGTAATAAGCGTTGCATATGCGCGACATCAAAAGGGCTTTGATCCATTAGATCAAAACCAATGCGGTCTGCTTCCCGCTCGTGGCTGCGATTATATTTGAGTTGGCTGCGCTGGAGCACTGAATGGGTGGCATACATGCCAGCTTCACCGAGATCACCACTAACATTTCCTGCAAGCCATATAGAGGCGATAAATGCGCCCCAATACAAAGGTGCCTGAGCTTTTTCTTGGGCTTGGGTTTGTACGTAATGGCGTAAACTAAGATGGGCAACTTCGTGCGCCAGTACCGCCACTAATTCGTCCACTGAGCCTGCCTGGTGTATTAACCCAGTGTTTATACCAATAACACCTCCTGGGGCTGCAAAGGCGTTGATATTGTCATTGCGTATCAGGAAAAGGTGGGTGGTTTTATTGTTAAGTTGGCTGCGGCTAACGAGTGGCTGAGTGAGATCATGCATAAACTTTAGGGCGGCGAGGTCGTTCCAAAGAGGCAGGTGTTTACGTATGCTACTAGCAATGACGTTGCCAAAGCGATACTCATCTTCTACACTCATATGAGTAGAACTGTCGGAATTGATGACGGGTAAGTTGGCTGCATGAACTGTATGTAGAAGCCCTGCCACTATGAGCAATAACAAACAGCCAATGCGGAGCAGAGGTTTAATGAAATATGCCAAGCATGCATAGGACTGAAGCGCTGGTTGACCTATAATGTAGCTTCTCATAGCAAATTCCTTTTAATGAAGATGAGAATTGAAATGGACTATAATATGACGTTGAACACATTACAGTGGCAGCAACTGCTGGATACTCAAGGTTTACAATGTCCGTTACCCTTATTAAAAGCCAAGCGGGCTTTAAGTCAGTTAGAAACGGGCCAAAAACTTAAGGTGCTGGCCACAGACTCTGGTTCCCAACGAGACTTTGCAGCCTGGACTCGGCTGGCTGGTCACAAGTTACAACAGAGCCAATGTATTGACGGCGTTTATCACTACCTCATTGAAAAGACAATTTAGGATAACACATGTTTAAAGTATTCCGTTCTTGGTTAGATCACTTTTTTGCCGATGAACAGGCTTTGCTATTAGTGGTTTTGTTGGCTGTTGGTTTAACTGCCATTTTGATGTTTGGATCCACCCTAGCCCCTGTGATTACCAGTATGATTTTGGCGTATTTAACCCTCGGCTTAGTGCAGTGGCTAGAGCGTTTTGGAGTTAAGCATTTACTTGCGGTGTGGGGTATCTACAGTTTATTCATCGCTTTATTGATCACCTTTGTTTTTATTGTCTTGCCCCTACTGTGGCACCAAGCAACGGACCTGCTGAGTAACTTGCCACTCATGCTAGAAAAGTTAATGGACCTATTTATGCTGTTGCCAGAACGATACCCAGAATTGGTTAGTGGCAATCAAATTAAGCAATTGGCCGATGCTGCGATGGCAGAGATTGGCAATGCAGGGCAGCTTCTAGTGACCTTTTCCTTGGCCTCTATTGGTCAATCACTAACGTGGTTGGTGTTCTTAGTGTTGGTGCCGATTTTAGTGTTTTTCTTTCTCAAAGATGGTCACATGATGGTGCGTTGGTTTACCGCATTCTTACCTATAAAACGCAACATTCTCAGCCATGTATGGCTTGAAATGGATCAGCAAATTGCTAATTACGTACGCGGCAAGGTGGTTGAAATTGGTATTGTGGGTAGTGCTACCTACCTTGCCTTTTTGTGGCTAGACTTGAACTATGCTGCGCTATTGGCGGTGATTGTGGGTTTGTCAGTGCTTATTCCATACATAGGTGCAACACTGGTGACTATCCCTGTCGCATTGATTGGTTATGTTCAATGGGGCGTGTCTACAGAGTTCTACACCCTCATCATCGTCTACGGCATCATCCAAGCCATTGATGGTAACGTACTGGTGCCCTTGTTGTTTTCAGAGGCCGTTAATTTACACCCAGTGGCTATTATTGTTGCGGTGCTGTTCTTTGGCAGCCTTTGGGGCCTCTGGGGTGTATTTTTTGCCATTCCTTTAGCCACATTGATCAAAGCGGTAATGAATGCATGGCCTAAGAAGTTGTTAGTTGATTAAGGTAATCTAAAACGATTTGAGCGTGCTGGGCTACCTTGACAGTGCGCCACTCTTTTAACAGTAATCCATCTGGGCTGATAACAAAGGTACTACGGTCAATACCCATGTATTCTTTGCCGTATAGCTTCTTTAATTTAATCACATCAAACAGCTTACATAAGGCTTCGTTCTCATCACTGATAAGTTCAAAATGGTAACCTTGTTTGGCTTTGAAGTTCTCATGCTGGGTCATGGAGTCTCTTGAGATGCCAAATATTTTACAATTAAGTGCTTCAAACTGATTCAATAAGCCGTTAAAGTCGTGGCCTTCAGTGGTGCAGCCTGGCGTTGCATCTTTTGGGTAGAAATAGAGCACCACAAATTGACCTTTTAATTGATCTAAACTGAATTCAGTCTGGCTTGTGGCTGGGGCGTTTAAGTGGGGCACTAATTGACCAATAGTAAGGCTCATATGGGTAGTCTCAATTAAAAGTGTTATCATTAGGGTTTGGGGCCATCTTAAACAATTGGACGACATTTTGAAACAACTAGGTTTTGGATTTACGCGTATCTTTCCTTTCTTTTTAGGCATTATGTTACTGACTTCTTGCTCTGGGGTGCCCTTGGTCGGTAACGACGGCGACAGCATTTTGAGGGACAAAAGCTTAGATTATGCACAATCTAAGGTGATTGACCGTATTCTTGTGCCTGACGGTTTGAATGATGCTCAGATACAACAAGATTTGCTCACGATACCTACGGCTCAGTTGATGGAACAATCAACAGGCATTAAAGATGCGCCAAGACCTGACTTTGTGTTTGCCCAAACAGGCAGTGATTCTGCACGTTTAACGGGGGATGAAAATCAACAACGCATCAGTGTTGCGGGCAGCCTCTCTAAGGTGCAGGGACATGTTGCTCAATTCTGGTCAAATCAGGGCATCGCCTTAGATGGTGTGTCCAGTGTTAATGTGATTGAGACTGAATGGTTTTCTCTGTCTGAAAAACCCTCGTCAAATGACTTCATCAGTCGTTGGATTAGAAGCCTAACCAACTCTGACGATGACATTGCAAATGGGCGGGTAAAGGTAGAGTTAAAAGAGATTTCATCAGATCGGGTTGAACTGTCGTTGTATTTTGTGCAGTTTACTCAGTTAGAAATTGCACAAAACCAAGCCGTTGATTGGCAACAAACGGGTCGCGCTCTTGCTAATGAATCTGAAATCACCTTTGAACTGCTGCGTTACCTTAGCCATACTGCGCACGTTGCAAAAAGAACCGATGAAACCACCTCACAAGCGATACCATTGTTGGGTAAGGACCAATATGGTCGTGCCTTAGTGCAACTTAACATGAGTTATGAAAAGGCTTTGCCCAAGGTTTTAGTGGCCATGTCTGCTTTTGATGTAGGCAGTCATGATGCAGCGGCAAAAAAGGTGTATTTTACCCACACTAGTCACTCAAGGTTGGCTGAAGATGCGCCGTCGGCTTCTGGGGGTCTATTGGGCTGGTTCAAAGACTTACATACAGGTAAGCCTGCTACAGGGCTTAAAATCTCTTTATCGGGCGATGATAAAGACGCAAGTCAAATCGAGCAGAGTCCAGTGTATTCATCTGACCCGCAGCTGGCGTTTAAAGAAACCAGTTTGGCTGATAAAAAGGGCTACAAAATTTGGTTGGGTGGTAAAGTTATTTATGTCTTCGAAGATGAAGATCAAGGTGACGTCAGTGATACTGGAGAATATACCTATGTAGGGCAGTTTCAGCTCTATTTTGAAGAAACATTAAGCAGCGTTTATCTACAAATATTAGATAACCAAGGCCAACCTGCAGACTCGATCTATGCAGAAGAAATACTTTGGCGCATACAACAGCAATTGGTTAAGTAATGCATTTATTACAAGAGGTCTAAAGCATGCAGGTAGTTATGTTGGATGCGGAAACATTAGGCCTAGAAGACCTCGATTTTAGACCTTTAGAGGCTGTGGCAGAGGGTTTAAGTTGTTATCAAAACACGCAGCCTGATGAAGTGCTTGATCGCCTTGCACAGGCCCAGGTTGTGTTGGTCAATAAAGTTATTTTAGACGCCTCCTGTCTTTCCCAATTGCCTCATCTCAAACATATTATAGTGCTGGCCACTGGGGTTAATAACATTGACCTACAAGCGGCTAAACAGTTGGGTATTAGTGTACAAAACTGTAGAGCCTACGGGGTAGAGTCGGTTGCCCAGCATTGTTTAATGCTCATGCTTACCCTAAGTACTAAAATGCTTAACTACCGGCGTGCAATCAACCAGGGTGATTGGAGCCGGAGTAAACAATTTTGTCTGTTAGATTACCCAGTAGAAAGCTTAGCGGGTAAAACCCTGGGTATTGTTGGCTATGGTGATCTAGGTAAGGGCGTAGCCGACTTAGCGCTTGCCTTTGGTATGACCATACTCATTGCCGCTAGATCTGGGCAGGAACCCAGCCATGGGCGCATCACTTTAGAGCAGATGTTGCCCCAAGTGGATGTATTATCCTTGCATTGCCCCCTCACTCAAAACACCACCAATTTAATTGATTGGCCGCAGCTTTGTGCGCTACCCAACACTGCGTTACTCATTAACTGTGCGCGCGGTGGAATTGTTAACGAGGCCGCTTTAATCAAAGCCCTAGATGAAGGCCAGATAGCAGGGGCTGGCATTGATGTGTTGAGCCAAGAACCTCCGCCTCAAGATCATCCGTTGTTGGCGTTAGAAAGAGACAACCTTATTATCACCCCTCACACTGCCTGGGCGAGCCGCCAAGCTCGTCAGAGCATCTTAAACCAAGCGGCAGAAAATGTAATGAGCCTAACAAAGGGCATAACAATCGACCAAACATTCATGCGCCAACTGTAAGTGATTGATTTTAAAAAAGTGTCAATAGTAAGTGCTAAAAATGAAGGCTTTTTTTGTGTATTTACTGGCTAATTATTCTTGACATCGCTAACTTATTGAAATGTATAGCAGCTGTTGTGGACATTTTTTAATCACTCACTTAAATCCCATTAATTCCTAAAAAAATTCTTAACTTAACAGATTGACATTTATAACATGTTGATTTAAAACAATAAAAATCAAACTGGTTGTTTTTTAACCAGTTTGTTAACAAGGCCGATATCATAGGCTTTGAGGCTTTTTTCCAATATTTGTTAACAGTGTTATCCACAGCTTGTGTGCATAAAACTTGGAAGCTCTAGAGGCTTAGTGTTTGCTATTACATTAGACTTATTGCAATTAATAAATAGGAGGTATTTTGTGTCGCTGGGTTATTTTTTTGCTGGTATTATTGCCCACGTTAAAAATACAACATTAATGACTAATAAAGGTAATAAATTGAAAACTTTGAAAATTTTGTGGCTTGTGATGATCGTACTACCCATTCACGCTATGGCGACTGAATTAGTCAGTGACCAAGTTCGATTGTCTAATGCTTGGGTCAAGCAACCCATGCCAGGTATGCAAATGTCGGTAGGTTTTGTGGACATAGAAAATACCACCACTAAAGCCCTTCGACTCATTGCCGTTAGATCCCCATTTAGTATGAAGTCAGAGCTACATGAGATGGTCATGGTCGATAATGTCATGCAGATGCGCCATGCCGATGATGGTTGGGTTATCGCTCCAGGCGCTTCAATCAGTTTAGCACCCGGTGGTAAGCATGTGATGTTGATGGGGGTTAAATCTTATGAGCAGGATCAAACACAGACGCAATTAGAGTTTCATATAGAAAATATGGGTTGGGTCTCTGTAGCTGCCTCGCTCAAGGTGTCTATGCCTTGAGCCTTGAAAGACTAGCGTTAAAACGAAGTCACCCCTAATTCGGTGACTATGGCGTCTAGGGGTTGGTCATAGGGGCCTTTAACGACTTGCGCCATAGCTTGGGCAGCATAAGCTATGCCGTAAACTAATACAGGCTTGTTTTGACGCAGCTTTTCTATGGTTCGATCATAAAATCCACCACCGTATCCAAGACGAAAGCCATTGCCGTCAAATGCTAACAAGGGAGCCAAAATAACATCAGGCTCTAAAATGTGCTTGTCTTCACTGGGTTCACAGGTTCCAAATTTAGCTTCTAGTAGTACGTCATTGGGGTGCCAGGTGCGAAAAATAAGAGGTTTGCCAGCCCCCAACATAACTGGTAACACCATTTGATGGCCAAGTGCGTGTAAGCCATTGAGTAATGGCATAGGGTCAAGTTCATCGCCTAAAGGCCAATATACCGCTACGATATGCTGAGGTTGAAGCTTATTTGAATTTAACAGGTGTTGGTACACCTGATCACCGCTATTGGGGTCTAAAGCAAATGCAGCTGCTCTTTGTTGTTTGGCTTGAATCCGCTGAAGGCGTTTTTGTTCATCAATAGATGGCATGACTAATACTCTAAACTGGGCACAACAAAGGCTTGTTTTGGTTTATTAGCTAGTACACACTAGATCATCCCCAAAGCCTAGTTTTTTCTCACTATTTTGGGCAATATAATCAACTTTATTTTAGTAGTTAGGACAACATGATGGCGATTGAAGACTTACTAGACATGAATCAAGCGTGGGCTAAAAAAGTGGCCCAAGAACAGCCTGAGTTATTTGCCACTTTGGCAAAACAGCAAGCACCCAAGTATTTGTGGATTGGTTGTTCCGACAGCCGCGTACCAGCTAATGAAATTGTGGGCATGTTGCCTGGAGAGCTTTTCGTACATCGAAATGTAGCGAATTTAGTCAAGCATGTTGATTTTAACTGCCAGTCAGTAATTCAGTATGCCGTTGATGTATTAAAGGTTGAGCATATTATTGTTTGCGGCCACTATGGGTGTGGTGGTGTTAAAGTGGCCATGGAGAACACTAATGCCGGCATAAGTGATTACTGGCTGCGCTCAGTTAAAGATAGTTTTTTACGTCATCGTGAAAAACTAACACACTTGTCTACCGAAGAAGGGCGCTTGAGCCGTATGTGTGAAATTAACGTGACCGATCAAGTGGCTAACCTAGCCCATAGTAAAATAGTCCAAACAGCATGGCAAAACAACCAACCCCTAGAAGTGCACGGTTGGATTTATGGTCTTCATGATGGCGTCATCAAAGACCTGCA
>Ga0209712_10003438_pt1 | contig 12828 bp, 9 predicted proteins | sample ArcOceMetagenome_FD_187443 | JGI IMG/M metagenome (GOLD analysis project Ga0209712, IMG submission 187443) | Marine eukaryotic phytoplankton communities from Arctic Ocean - Arctic Ocean - Greenland ARC118M Metagenome (SPAdes) (version 2) | ecosystem: Environmental > Aquatic > Marine > Oceanic...
GGGGCTTTTGACGTAAAAACAGCTCTAGAGCGTAGGTAGCGAAAGGTGCCGATACCATGTCAATAGCCACTGACTGCCCACTGGCGACTACGTGTACTCAGATATTTTCCTGCTAGTCTTTCTGAAGTAAAACGATAATAATACCAAACAATGTATGGAGTACTGCGAATTCCACTGCAGCTACTATCATTAATGCAATTGTGCTTGCTACTCCTCACCATCATCGAGCCCCCACATGGAATCACTGCAACAGCATCGGTACCATCATATTCATACAGCATAACCATTCGAAGCGCGCCGGCGACGTCGTTGTTACTCGTATTGACAACTGCACTCGCGAGTGTTGGAGATACAGAAGCATTTTCATGGTGGAAACGATTCTATCCTGATAAGCGTTCTCAATATCCTCGTGGGCAAGAAAACCTCACTGCACCTGGTAGAAGCAGAAATTCAGCTAGCTGTAAAGAAGATATGAGAGTTGTGAAATTGAACAACCGTTCAAGATTATCCTTTGCCCCGCAATTTCTTCATCCTCGATTTGCTCACGGATACTCAAATGTCGATTTACGCGTTCGTACCACAGACGTGGATACAGAGGAAGTAGAGTTAGACTTCGATGCGAAGAATCGGCCCTCTGATCTATATACCGATACATTTACCAGTTACAGTAACAATACCTCGATCGGTTCCATTTCGTCTGAAACAGCACAAGTTGAATCAGAATCGGATGAAAATACGATTACGAGCCCGAACAAAAATTCAACATCATCAAAATCGACAACAATTCTCTACACATTTCATTACCCCCCAACAAATGTGACATTGCATGGTATGAGTATTTTGCTGCCTCAATTCAAATCGTGGGTACTGTACAAATTACAAAACGAAAATTCATCTCTCGATATTGTGGACAATTACATATCTTCGAAACAAATCAAAATCGCTGATCCAAATGTGCGCAGTGATTTGCGAGATATGTGGTATTCCAGGAAGTTGATTTGTGATAGGACTGAAGTGCTGGCTGTTTACCCAAGTGAAAAGAGCAATCATGGAGAAGAGGGCAGTAAATCGTGCGTTGACAATGCGCAGAAAGTGACAGCAAAAAATGGTGAAGGGGCCAAAAAGAATTGCAAACGAGGAGGTTTTGAAGATTTGTTGACAGTTTATTGTGATCGTATTCTAGGCATTATGAAAGATGAAATGAATGATGGCAATCAAGGCGCAACTTCTAAACTCGCGAGAACCAGTTCATTCCACATGAAAACGTGGCTTGAACAAAACTATGGCAAGCGGCGAACAGACAAACTCCTAATTCAAAATTTTGAGAAATTTCCTCTCGACCGGCAAAAGAATGTATTTTTGCATTTATTGCATTGGTTTAAAGAAAATTATCCATACTACTATGACCAGTGCGGCGAATGCGGAGCTAGTTACCGAGAGGATTCGGAAAAGAATGATGTGGGTTGTGGCAATGAGGAGGGGAAGGAAGAGAATATCGAATCAAACGACCAGCTTAATGAAAGTGATTCAAGCCTTGTTGGGTCATTCCTTGGTTATTGCTATCCAGATGAGCATGAACTAGAGGGTAGAGCCGCCCGTACTGAAATATACCAATGTCATAGCTGTGGAAAATATACCCGTTTTCCGAGATACAACAATGTCAAACATATTGTTGAAAATGGTGGAAGAGGCCGATGTGGTGAGTACTCCATAGTTCTATACCGGATTTTGCGGGCTCTGGGGCATCAAGCAAGATGGGTGGTTGATTGGGCAGATCACGTTTGGGCTGAAGTGTACTTTGATGGTCGATGGGTGCACATGGATCCATGCGAGGCTGCACTGGACCATCCATTACTTTACAAAGAATGGGGTAAAACACAGACTTATATTGTGGCATTTTGGATACCATTGAAGATGGACAAAATTGACATGGCGAAGGTTTCGAACGAAAACGAAGAGAGTTCATCGCAATCTAGGTTGACATTACCCTTCCCATTCATACAAGATGTGACGGAGGAATATACATCAGATAGTCTAGATGAAATATCAAAAAGAAGACACGAGAAGTCTAATGATGTTATAATCAGGGCGAGGCAAAAGCTAATTGGTAGATTTAACAAGATAAATTTGTAATATTAAATAAAACATACAGCACTTCTTTCGAAATTCCAGTGACGAAAACCTTGCGATAACTTGCACTTATTGACGACACAATTGTCTTGAATAGATTCCATGAAGTAATTCCATTAGTTTGATGATGGCTTGGGTGCAGCCGCCTCTGCATTTTCTTCGCCTTTTTTTCCCAAACGCCCCGTCTTCCCAGAATCCAATTGTTCGTAAGTTTGCCCCATCGCTAACGCAGCAGCATCCTGTTTCTCGCCCGGAAGCAGTTGCTGCATACTCGAAAATGTTGCCGACAGAGTTTCCAAAGAGATTGGTCCCTCGGAATCTGAACGCAGTCTGCCAAGCGAGGTAGAAAGAGATGCAGCTTGGGGGTATCCTTCGATTGAGAATGCTTCAAATGTTTTGCCAGACGCTTCTGGTGTATCAATACAATCGGCGAGGATTGTTGCAACGTCTTTACGATTAATACGCCCAACTGCCACATCACCCTGGCTGAAGATTGGTCTGGATCCTGAAGGCCAGCTATCGTTCAACCCTGTAGGTCTGAAAATGCAGTATGAGACCCCTAGTGTGTTCACGTACAAGGAAATTGTGAGCCTCGCAAAGTGGAAAGTGCAAAATCTCATGAGGAAAATATGAATAACAAACATACCGCTCTGTCTGAGACGTTCTTCTGAATCAGACTTTATATCTAAAATGCCAAAAGGATTTAGCCTGACAATTGGAATATCTGCACATCCCTCAAACATTTTTTTCTTTTTATCATCCCATGATGGTCTGGTGACACCCGCTGAACTAAGCATTACAACTTTAGGCGTAACTTCACTTGTATCAATGGAACCTTCTCCCTGGAAAGCTTTGGCGAGCGCTGGAATACCAACTGCATCAATGCTCTTCTTCGGCGTTACAGCTACTCCAAAGATACCTTGAACCTTCTCCATAAATGTCTGCTCTGGGTTATCAGAAAATCCTGTAGCGCACCAAATAGCTGCATCACATTCATACTCACTGATGCTAGCAATGATATCCTCTTCAGACCCAAGATCACATTTCACGATCTTTATAGATGATGCAGTTTTGTCGTCAGATGGGAAAGTCTTCTTTGCCTTTTCCATGTCACGAACTATGGCGACGACTTTGTTTCCTCGATCTAGAAGTTCCTTCACAACGAGACTGCCAGTGCGCCCAGTTGCTCCTGTGACAGCGATCGTTCTCGGAGAGGCCTTTCCTTCGGCAATGCTACTGCTGGAAACTGATGTTGATAAAGAGGACAATAGTGGCGCGATGGAAAAGCATTGCGATAGAGTTGGTGTGAAGAGGAGAAAGAGAATTGATTCGAGCCTCATCATGTATCGTTTCAGAAGTTGCAAATGCGGAAGTAAATGCTCACTACTTTGTAAGGCTTCGTTCTTATATTTTGTACACGTTAGAGATTTTTTGCGATGTCGTGGTGTGGTGAATGAGTTGGTGAATGAATGAATTTATCGGTTTCGGCCCGCCGGGGTGCTCCGTTCGCGTTGACGACAACGGCGGATCCTTCCTCCCTCCTTCTTCATCCATTAGCCATTAGAGTCATTTACGACACGCATCTGACGTCATCTAGGATACGCACGTTGGACAGATTGAAGATTTGTAGACGAATTGGACATTCACCATTTCTTAACCACTCATTAATCTACTAAGCTATCATACTCTCATCTTTTTAAAACGATCTCACTTCACCATTCATTCCCTCCTATCTTTGGTATTTTTTGTGAGTTGAGTGAGTTGAGTGAGTGAGTGAGTGAGTGAGTGAGTAGCGTCGGAGCAAAAGCGCGCGGCGGGGCCAACACTTTTCGTACGTATGTGTCGTACGTATCAGGGCGGGAGCCACCGCCGATAAACATAAGATAGCAACATCAACTATTCAATAATGCACGAAAATTGAAGAATGGTAGTCTACCTCACAAAAATTTAGTATTATAAAATCACTGAATGTCTAAAGTACGTGGTCCGATATAATATACAATCTCCATTGTGACTTGGTGCTGAGGTCTTCATTTTCACAAAGCATCAAAATTTGTGTGGAGGAGTTTCAGATTTCGGCCAGATATTTTTCCTAATATACCAGCAGCAGCAGTATATACTATGGATTGCAGCAGCATCAAATTACGGCCATGTCTGCTGGAATCGCACGCCTGTTACGATTGAGAAAGTTCCACAGTATCTTGCTGGATCGTGACATTCGCACAGCTATTCTTAGCCTTAATCTTTCTTTCGTACCCTGTGATTAAGAAAATAATGTTCTGTATGACAACTGATGAGAGAAAAATATATAAATCTTTGCACAGAGGCAACAGCAGGAAACACTGTGACGATGAAGAGGAGGATTCAAGTACGACTGGTAGGTTTACTCATTCTTCTATATTAAAAAGGGCTGGAAATAAAGTAGAAATCCCATCCTTTTGATGCAACAGAGGAAAGATGTTTGCGCAAAAGTACACTTTCAACCAGAGGAGACCGGCGAGCGATTCGAGGATCCTCCCCCAGATGCCTCTGATTCTTCTGTAACATGCAGATACACTGGAAACCTTATTCCCGATGAAACTGACAAAAGAAATGACTTGAATGGTTCATCAGAGGTTGGTGAGTCGCTTCGCAATTTGATTCTGTCCCAAGAAGCAACTAATAGTCCTGTATTCAGAACTAACCGATCAGAAGAAAACTTTCTTCAGCAAAATGACAATGAAAGTATTCAATACCCATCTGATTATGAATCTGAATACACCACTTTGCATCAAAATAACGGGGTCACACCTAGCAGTGTCCTCAAGTCGGTCTTGTCACTAGAAGACGCTCGAGACATGATACGAACTTCTGTAGGATTCGCTTTTCTAGCAGCAACCGTTTCATCCTTTTTTGCTATTTTGTTTTCATACAGCGAATACATTCAAGAACATTGTGGAGATCATGATGATGTATTAATACATGCACATCGCAAGCAATGGCTGGAAAGCGGTGCTGCTGCTTTACAGGAAACGATCGATACCTTGAAGTTTCTTCCGATCTTCTTACTTTTGGCTGCATTTGCTTTTCTCGTCGATCGCTGGCGCCGGTTCATGGTAACATGCCACGTGATCCAAGGTAGACTTAACGATATTGGTTTGCTATGCGGAACTTTGCCTGATAGTTCGCCACTGAAAGAGTCATCTCAAAGAAAACTGTACACCATCTATCGGTATTTGAATGGTGTCCACATTCTTTGCTTGAAGTCTTTTTCACCATCATTGAGACACTTCAATGGTGACATCTCACTATTTGCCATGACATTGAATTTGCTCACAGAGGAGGAAGTGCGCATTGTCTCCGCGATGGAAAACAAAGCTAGAGACGGAATGATTTCATTGCTGTCTCATGCCATTGATGATTTGATGCTAGAGACCGACAAAGAGCATATCTTAATTCCGAAAGGAGTTGTACTTTCCTCTAAAGTTTGCGGTCTGCGTGCAAAATGCGCCAAGCTCCACGATTTGTTTGTACGAGACAATCCAAACGAATATACGGTTTCGATTGGGATGTTCGTTAATTGTTTCAAGATACTAGTGGTGTTATCTAGTCCATTGTGTTACTTTCAGAGATCTTCGTCCGGGTATCTTGCTTGTTTTCAACCAGGTGTATTGATTGGTGTTTTTTCACATTGTTGTCCCTCTCATTCCCCAGAGTGCTTTTCAAAGCGTTACAGAACCCTTTTGCAGAGAATGGTGGTACAGTAGTCGACAATCTCATAGCTAGCACCGAGATTTGTACTTTTCAGACTATGTGTATTCTTTGGCACAAAGTTGATAAAAAGCATGGTCTCGAGCGGAGCAGCTTTTCAAAGAGGCAGCACTTGGTTGCCACGAGGCAATCTCATAGATTTCGGAAAAGCCTTGCAAAAGGGCAATTCGGTGAAACTGTAATTACGTGTAGTCTTCGTTGCGAATCAAAAAAATATAAGTTTTATGTACTTACGTGTACGATTATGTTGCCCTGCTTTTGCCAGAAGAGGATAAGGAAAATAAATGGCAACAGATGTCAATTATGTGATGCGTGAAAAGGATAAAAATACGAACAAAGAGGAAATCAGTTCGTCGTCTAAACATAGACTACAGTAGTACTTGAAGATTGAAGTGTACCGTCAGTAAATTAAAATAATATCATGAAATAAATCTAGTGGTGCACAACGAAAAAACATCATTGACGTGGCTTATGCAACACTGATATGATGCTTCGTTGCCTTTCCAATCACAACCTTTCTCATTTTCGATGCCAATCGCAATGAGTTCGCTGTATCCTGCAGGTTTTCTGAATCCGATTTGACACAGACAAGAAGCATTGTCTTGGTATCTGCCTCGAGGGTATCACGAAGAACGTGTGTTAAAGTTGAGTTTCGATAGGGAACATTTCGTGAAAAGTTCACTCTAGCATCAACTACGTCGGCAAATGTGGACAAAGATTTGTTCAGAAATTTCCACTCATGCTTATTGCCAACTGGTGCCAAAATATTATCCATTCCTGTTGCTTTCGAACGACTTGAACTAGATCCTCGTTTTTGTATTGCGTTCGAGGCACCAAGATCAGCGCACTGCAGTTTTCCAATGGTGCCAATTCCTGTGTTGATATTGGTTGACATTACTTCAATTGTCGCAATCATGTGGCTATTAGAATCATGGTCTTGAATATTAGCCCCCGCATCCATTAATTTCTTTGCGCGCATTGCTAGACTTTCTTTCCATGCATCGACAACATCTTCAAAACTAGCGACAGGCACTGAAATTTGTCCCTGTACAATTGTATCACCATCGTGGTTTGCACGTATCTCGAGCTTTGTTGAGGTCTCGTCCACACCTGCGCTCTCACCGGTATTCTTGACTTTGTTGGACACTTTCCGATCCCTACCATCTACATTCTTCACCACACCATTCTTCTCTGAAATTGCGGTATCAGCGACTAAATCTACCAACTTCTCGTCTTGAATTTCAAGAATAGAAAGGGTAAAGGAATCTTCAAACCGACCTTTTCGTTCATGAGAAACCTCAAAGAGCTGACGGGCAGCCAAAAGGTGAATGCCACAGCCAACTAAATCAATCAAAGGCATGGCATCATCTCCAAATCCATCACCTGAAGACATTTTGAAGTCTCCAATCATGGAATGAGTTTTACCTGAACCAGATTGACCATAAGCCATTAAACAAGCATTGAAGCCCTCCAGACAGCCAAGTACAAGCTCTTCCATCTCAGAATAGACCTCACTTTGTGATACCCCAGCAGTGAACATTCGGTCAAATTCAAAACACATCGGAGGCTTGCCTTTCATATCTTCATTGATCCAATCCTTATGTAACAGTGCAATATCATGAGACGGCGAAGAGATGATACTGCTTGGTGTGGAATTAGCATCTGTGACTATAGAAGGCGAACGGGGGAGGCAGTAGACACGAACTGTCCCTCGCAAATCTTGCACCTCGTTCAGGAGCTTCCGTCGATTTGATACCTCCAAGGCTAGCTGATTTTTTAACATTGATACTTCTATCTGAGCAGCATTAACTGCTTTCGAAGCTTTCGACGACCATTCCTTTGCTTGCTTCGGAAGTTGTTGGAGTTCGTCGGCAGTCGTACGACGTAACATCTCAAACTGTGTCTTCATCGCCGATGCCTCTGATTGTATTTTTAACAATTCTTCTATATGCAGTGATCCCATATGCCCATTCTTTGAACTTTCACCATCATTTGTTGTGCTGTTAAAGAGCTCTGACTCCAGAAGCGAGGGCCCTCGTGGTTTCTTAGACTTTCCAAAGAATTTCTTTTTATTGGCAATCCTGGTATTATTCTGAAGATCATTTTTTCTGAAGACATGATAAAATTGAGTTGAAATGGATAAATTGAAAAAAAGACGCGACAGGATAGAATCACAATGAACTTACAAATCAGAAATGGCATCTTGCAATGATTTTGCGTCCTCGCTCTTGGTGACCAGATCTCTTCTCGTACCATCCAATTCAATTTCCAGCAAGCGATTTTGTTCTGCAGACATGGAAATAGATTCTCTCTGAATACTCTCTTGCATAGAATAATCACGTTTCATTGTTTGAATATACGAGGTGGCCTTTCTTTTCTCTCGATCTAATTCTTCTGTGATAGCAGCACGCTGAACTTGTGCCACAGCTAAGCGAGTTTGCATTGCTGCAGCTTCGTCTTCCACTTTCTGAGCCTGCCTTCTCCAAAAAGTAGCACTCTTTCGTTCTGCGGATAACTTTTCCTGCGCAATTCCTTGTTTCGAGATAGCTTCTGCACTGCGTTTCTGCGCCAGGGCTGCTGCCTCAGCGGCTTTATGCGTGACGGTGCTATTCCAATCATTACTGGAGCACGATTCTGCACTCTGAATAGCTTGTTCTGCCACCTTGACAGCGCGAGCTGCTTCTGCACGGCTTGACTCTAGTTCTGCCCTCAATTCGTTCAAAGCTTGATGCAGTTCTTCAACAATCTCCTGGTCGAATCCTTGTGTAAGCGAAGATACTGCTGAGCGCGCGTCATCTTCAGCATTATCTTTTTTAAAATCTTTATTCTCGTCAGTACCAGTCTTTACATCGGATGCATTTTTCTTTTCTTTCTGTTCTTTCGTATCGCTTTCTTCGTCATCGTGTGAGTCCATTACAGGAAGCAAATCATGCAAACTACCCTCGCCATCCAAGGAGAAATTCTCAATTCCATTCCCAGACCCAAGACCATGACCTTGTTCTTTGTCAATAAAATCATGCGCGTCCATCATGAGTCTTCTTGGTGTCTCATTGATAATTTGTTTGCTGCTGGCTTTACTACTAGGCGACGAATTCAAAGAAGGCAATAACGCCCCGGTATTACCAATCTGATATTCTACCAGCCCATGCGGTGTCATCACCGACGAAGCCGTCGAAGTAGATTGCAAAGAGAACCCATCATCATCATGATCTTGCGCCATCCCCATGTTCACCTTCACATCTTCTCCAACAAAATCATCTTCGAGGGGTACATCCAAAAATACTGAAAAGGCCTTGGCAAACTTATCACGATCCAATTTGGTTGGCGCCTCAATGTCCAAATTAATGCACCCCTGTCTCTTCCCCTTCATTCTTCCCGTGCCTGGGCCTGTGACGAGACTCAACAGCAAGGATGGATCGCAAGGATTCCTCATGGTCCGATTGGTCGTTTTGCCCTTTCGCACAGCCGTAAATTTGCACAAGGGTATGACGACTTTTTTCTTATTTCCCCATGTCAGAGCCATGGACTGTTTCTGCAGTTGTTTTTCTGTGGCGATGGATGTTTGGGTATCATCGCTCGTAGTGTTGACGGTTATATTAGCATTAGGGTGCGGGAGAGACGCTGATGCATGATGTGATGCAGATGCGGATGAAGATCTATTTCTTCGGCGTGATATTCTGCTCCTGAGGCTGGTGACAGACTTGGAAGAAGAGTAGTTGTTTTTCTGCCGGTGGTTGCTCACTTTCGAATGGGAGGCATACATGTTCATATTTGCGTCAGGGACGGATGCTGACATATTGTGCCTCATCCTAGATCCTCCGCCCAACTTCATTCCAGATGTACTCCCACTCTCCTCCTGAGAAAGCATAATGCACTTGACATGTCTCAACTGACTCTTTCCATTGGAATGAATTTTCCGCACCGCGACACCGTAACTCGCATCACACAGACGTTTTTCAAAGAGTTCCTGCTCCTGCTGCGCAATGAGTAAGCTGACATTCGCTCGATTGTGATGGTAAGATTGGGAGTTTATGGATCGAGTTGATCTGGAGGCTGCACCTGTTCCCGTGCTAGATCTGGAGCTTACGCTACTGGATCCACGACGAGCATTTGGATTTTGCGATGAGGGATGATGTTGGTACGGTGAAGGCCCTTGCTGATGGTAGGGACTAGGACCTGCCGTACTTGTTCCATTTTTATTTGGATACTTGGGTTGCTTACGATTAGTAGTACTGCGACTGTGATGGTTTGGGTTGCGACTCCTGTTGGGACGAGTTGTACTTCGTGACTGCGAGGTGACACTAGCCCCTTCGATGTATTGCAATCCTCCAATTCCATGACTACGCCTGCCGGTGCCATTGCTCGAAGCGGAACTTCGGATGTCACTCTGGCTCTGGATTGATACGCCACCGCCTCCATCTCCGTAGGATTGTACGCTAGATCCTATATTTTCACCTGCACTCAGCGCATCCATTGTCATTGGTATGTGGGACGGAGAGTGTACACTCACATTACCATTTTCATTACCCATCTTTGCATTCATATTTCCGATACTAACGGTGGTCACACTCGCGGTGGTGCGAGCAGGAGATAGAATGGGCGCAGGTGGATCATACTGCGAGTCTTTTCTTTTAGTAACGGTGCGATTTCGTTTGGGCGATTTCGCATCTCTCGGGTTTCTTCTGAGTTTTGGTGAAACATTGAAATGGTTAATTTCCGACCGAAAGGACATGGGGGTACAAGTGCTGGTATCCATGGATTTATTTTGATGGTGAATGAGATCTAAAATTGCATCGTCAGTGACAATCTCTGTATTCACTGGTGATTTGTGAGTATTAGCGTCTCCGTCTGCCATTCTTGTTCTTCTAGGTGTTAGGTGTCCGTGGTGGTTCCTTGGTTCTTGGTTCTCGCTGTTGCTATTGATTGTGACGCTACTGGATGGCATTTGCATCAATTTTTCTTATCGTATCGGGGTTCAGTAAGTGTTGGTGTGAATAAGAATAGTCCACAGCACTGCCAATTGTTATGGAAGATACTCTTGTAATAAGTGCAATCAAGCAAGGTGCACTATACAGTACGCACAAATGGATTGGTTGATGCCCGACAGCTCGTTGTTCCAGAGCCGTGATTACTTACAGCGTAACAATGACCCGAATTTTAATCTGTGCGGCGGCAAAGCTCAAAGAATGTTAAGACAGTGGCCCAATCAATGCTGCGGGAACTAGATAGTGGGGTTGCGAAACTGGTTGCGACAAGATAAAGGACTCTTTCTCTCTTGTTTCTTGTGTGCAACCATGTTTCTCCAATTATTCGATCGTGGGAGTCAGCAAGATTCAATTTTAACGTAAAAATGTTAGTAAAAGTCTACACCGAACGTTATTTTACGATTTTTTATCCAGGTTCAAATTTTGTTCTACTCTGGGAATGCACGGAGCACCAGATTAGATGTGGGATTCAATGATTCCTTCAAGTTTCAATTGCATTTCTTGAATCTGGGAATGCACGGTGGGATTCATTCAATGATTCGATTCATTCCGAGTTGCCATTTTTTGCATGTCATGGATGGGATTGATCTGCACGTCCGTACTTTTGTAGCGGTGGATTGCATTTCTTCAATCTATACACGCAGAAGATTATTCTCTTCGGCACGGAGTGAAAAATTGTTCAACCAAAAACATAGATGGCGGACGTTGAGCGAACGTGGTGAATTTGTGAAGATAGCTTTAGAAGAGTTATGAAGTAATATCCGTAATAATTCTGCACAGTAGTAGCAATAAGAGTCGTATCTTCCAGTCTCTGGGTTACATTTATGTCGTAAAATTTCCATATCAGTAACAGTACAAGTAGTAATACTGTATCATGCCCCCCACCCCCGAGCAAATGGACTGAAAAAGAATGAGCGCCCGTCGCATAATTTATGTGCGCCACGGCTTCTCGAGAGCTGATACAGTTTATCTCAAGAATGCAATTACAAACGGTTCACTTTGTACAAAATCACATGCACAAAATCTTTGAATCTTTCTTACCCATTAAGAAAGATTTGGGAGACGTAACAAAGTAGCTTTCCCCTGAGCACCTGGATGTCAAGTGCTGAGAAAATACATTATTATCTCTCTGGCCAATGGTATTCTGATGGCTATCATTAGCTGTATCGAATGTGGGATGCATTGCAGAAAACAGATCCAGACTCCCATTGACATTAAATTGCTCGATGAAGGTCGGTCCATTATCACTGGACGAATTCAAATTAGCATCAGGAATTGCAATCGAGGAGTTTAGCTTTCTGGTTTCGGTATTGAGAGAGTTTTCAAAAGCAGATTTCCTCAAAAAAGGATCACCACATAGATTTTCTGTCTCGTATTCATGTTTCTGATTTAGATCAACCTTTTGCATTGGGAGAATAGCCATGGAAATCTGTTTTGTTTCGTTGGCATTTTCGTTATTAGCTTTAGCAGTTGGAGGGGGCAAGTGAGGAAGGATAGAGTCATGCTGGTCAATCATGTTTTCTTGATTTGGATTAAAGCTCTCGTTGTTAAAGTGATCAATTGTTTCCTTCGAAGATACAGTGGTAGAACCCCAAGACTGTGATAGCGCAAGGTCTTGCGTGTATGCCATTGACGCATATGTATTGCAATGTGCATGGTTATGATGCTGAAGGCCCATCTGATGTTGAGTTGAGTCTTCTTGATTGTAGTAGTATTGCGGCTGGTGTTGATTGCGCTGATACTGATGCGGATGAGGATGAGAATGAGAATTGGGTGCATATCCATTGCTGTAATACTGACTAGTAGGATTCATTTGGTGATTCTGGTGGTGCCGGTTTTCTTTCTTCCTCCTAGCTCCTCCTCTTGAACCCCTCGCGCGGAAGTTCTTCTTTCTTCTAACTGTTGTATCAGGTTCTGTTTGCATGTTGCTCTACTTCCTCATAATATTATGTGCCCACCCAAT
>Ga0209712_10003439_pt1 | contig 12825 bp, 10 predicted proteins | sample ArcOceMetagenome_FD_187443 | JGI IMG/M metagenome (GOLD analysis project Ga0209712, IMG submission 187443) | Marine eukaryotic phytoplankton communities from Arctic Ocean - Arctic Ocean - Greenland ARC118M Metagenome (SPAdes) (version 2) | ecosystem: Environmental > Aquatic > Marine > Oceanic...
AGCTGTACATCACATCACAGACTTTCACAAATAAAGTCCTGCTACTAACTGAAATGATTCGACATGCCTCTCGTAGGATAAACCTGAGGACGTGTGCGTCACATAGATCAAGTTCAGCAATTACCAAGAAGATTGTGCTTCCAAGCAAAAGATGTTTCTCCTCAAGAGCACTTCTTTCCAAATTGAATAAGAATCTTCTTACAGCGTCGCCATGCTGCTCCATGAAATACAGTTTTTCCACAGAAGCTGGTGCTTCCTTTGAGTATCAATTCATGGATTTCTTTGAAGAACCGATTTCTTTCCTAGCAGAAGAATCTACAAAGAAGAATTCACCGACCGACTCACTCCTTGTGTTTGACACACACTTGATTCAACTTCTTTCGAAAGGACAGGCGTCGAGCGATGGAGGCGATCAATTTGGAATTCCTGCAAAGGCTGCACATTCATCTGCTATTACTTGGGCAGACTTAATTCGGCATCTTTCATTTTGGTGCAGCAAGGATGACAGTGGGAATTTGGTGTGTGATGCACCAATGTTGGCAGTCGCTGCCTTCGCGCCTCTATTAGTTCAAGGGGGTAAAGCGTATCTGGTCAATTTGGATGAGAATTATGTCAAAGGGAATCCCTCTTTTCAAACAATGATTCAAGCCGCGATAGATGGAAAGAATGATAATAGGCTGACTCAAAGAGAGTGCTTGCATTTATGGGCTCTAAATTATTTATTTCAGAATGAGCATGCAAAGGCTTTAGCTGTACTGGGGCAGTTATTAGAAAGTTGTCCGGGAGATGCACTTGCTTTAAGTCTAGCTCTAGATACTGCAGATGTATTGGGGGATAAAAAAACGGCATTTAGATGTGCAACAAATGTTGCTTCCTATTGGAATGAACGGGGTCGGAGGAGTCCGACGGGTCAAACTTCAATTGCTGGTCATTCCGTAGGTTCTTCGCTGATTGCGAGAGGGTTAGCCATTGGTGGTCGTTTGAGAGAAGCAGAACAAATGGCTGATAAATCGTTGTCGAGGGATTCATCCGGCTCATCCGGGCTTGCTGCTGCCGCGTTAGCGCATGTATACCATGGAGACGGGAGAGCTTCCGAAGGTGCATCTATTTTTACCGGGCATGGAATAGAATATTATGACACTTGCGGTTATATCTTCTTTGATAGCAAATTGGGAGGTGCAGGAGCGGGATTTATAGTCGATCGTGATGGTGCGAGATCTGACCGCGTTGCTGCTCGATTGTATGATGAACACTTTGCCCGTGTTCTAGAATACAGCGGATATGATGGTAGCAGCCAAGGCCCAGTAGTCCGAAGAATTCCACAATCAAAAAAGCACCTGCTACTTGAGTCGGCCTCAGCTTCAGCGACATCTTTCTTGGGTAAGATGTTTGGCGGAGATTCAAAGAAGGAAGCAGTAGGTGACCAAGACGAGGAAGAAAACGCGTTTGAGGATGCAGTCATAAAAGAGTCTGAACCACGGACGCTGGAAGATGTTCTTACTTGGTTGCCACCGACATCTAATATTCTAGTTGATGCAACATTCGTGCTCTTCCGTTTGACAATCAGTGGAGCATTAGATGCCTCTGATAGTAGATGGAAAGCTCTGCATGCGGCTTGGAAAACAGTCCTTGAGCTTGAAAATGCTCATGCAGCGATATTAAAAGATGACCCCGGCTTATTTTCGCATGCACCTTTGGCTCGGGTGGCATTGTCGCTTGTTCTGGGCGTGTGCGATGAACGCAGTGGTAGGACAAACCAAACGAGCCCCAAGTTAGAAGAGGCTGCGCATAGCATAGGAGTATTGATGAATCTCAAAGGTGCTTCCATAAGTCAAAGTGAACTCAGTCCCGAAGCGGACAAAATAGAATGGGCAAAAATTGTAAGACTCTTGAATGAAGCAAGGACGGGGTGGGCTGGAGAAGCTGATGCTACAAAGTCATTGTTTCAACCGAGTGTTCAACTAGTGAATGATGTGGAAGGTTATGAACTGCACTTAGGAGAATTCATGGACCATGCAATTTGCTATGCAGCAATAAAGTCAGAAGACTACGTCTCCCTTTGCGTAGCTCGGTCCGTATGTAGTGCGTCTGTATTACTACAACCCAATTCTCCAGCGAATTGGCATCGCTATGGCACAATTCTTGAAAAACTTGGCGATGAAGAGAATGCGAGTGACGCGTTCCATGCTAGTCAATCTCTAGGATCTGGCGAGGGAGGGCAAGTAGGTAATTAAGTTAACTCCACAAATTCTTCTGTCGATATTGATTTCTGAAATATGAGGCGTGCATTAGTTCCGAATGAGATAGTCCTATTCTGTCGAATTTCGGTAAATGTACTCAGAGCTCAATAGTTGTTAATAAATTAATGCATTTACAGATCGGCGACGCTCGGTTTAGTTCATACTAATATTGATATGTACCGGTATATTACAAGTAAAGTAATCTGCCGAAATTCTATTTCTTTTTCTTGCCCGACTTCTTACTCGCAGCTTTTCTTTGCCTTGAAGACACGAACTTGCTATTTTGTCCTTCCGTAGCGAGCGCAACAGTTTTCTTTGTTTCCTTCTTCAAAGAGCCGAGGACATCCAGAAGATTGTTCCTAGAGTCAGGTACACTCCGCGATTGCCTTGGTTCCGGAAATGGCGACCCCCAGTCATCGTCTAGGCTCGGATAGTCCCAAACAGCTAAATCCGAGCGCTTCATATTTACCGTAACCTCAGACCCACTTAGGGATAGTCCAAATTCGTGCTCGAGGTCTACAGAGACTTCGTCAAATTCAGCTCCACTTTGATCATCGGATACTAAAGCCGTTTCACCTTCATAATCTCCTCGAGAAAGGACAACAACTTGATCTCCAGCACGCATCACGTCTGCCATTGATACGATTCTCATTCCTTTTTCTCGCAGCATATCTTCTTTACTTATGACAGCCCTTTTGACAAGTCGCACCATGGATAGAGAATCGCCTACAAGGTCATACGCATTAGGATCCCCGACCTTCTTCATTTCAAGAAGCATATTATCAAGACGATTTTCAATTCTAGACAGGTGCCGATCGTAAGATTTTGACAATGACACCATGGCATCTCTACAAAGAATGAGATCTTGCTTATAACATTCAGTACCTTTTGTAGCATCTTGTAGCATTTCCTTTTCTGCTTCCAAGGCCTCGGTGATGGTCCGGAGGTATTCACCGCTTCTATCCTCACTCGAAGCAATAAGTCCTGCAGCTCTATCAAGTACGTCGTCAGGTATAGGAGGGTTGGATCTTGATGCTGCTCCAAGCGCATAAGAGTTGCCTACAACACCGTAACAAAGTTTGTATGTTGGAAGCCTAAATCGAGAACCATCTGCTTCTCCCATTTGCAGTAAAACCGATGCAGATTCAAATCTACTATCTTCAATTGAAAGTGCCTTCAATTGTGTGGAGTGAGTTGTGACAATGGTTCTTGTCTGTGAATTCTCAAGGATCTTTTCCAGAATAGCCTGGGCAATACACGAACCTGCGGTGGGATCGGTTCCCCCACCTAGTTCGTCGAGAAGTATTAAGGACGAGGACGATTCCTCGCCATTGGTCCCATTTGTAGGTTTTATGCGATCTAATAGCTTTGATAAAGAATTCAATTGTGCCATATAGGTGGATTCACCTTCCATCAAGCTTTGGTGATCGCCAACTTCTACAAGTACGTTATGAAAGAAGTCCACTCTTGTTTCGTCTGGCAGTCTCTGTGAGAAATCATCTCTCGGAATTGGAACCCCTATCTTTGCCATCATAGCAGCAAGGCCAAAACTTTTCATCGCCAAACTTTTCCCGCCTCCATTCGGCCCGCTAATAATAAGCGAGCGATGACCATTTTCACCATAAATCTTTAGGTCAACTGGTACTGTTCTGGCACCGCTCTTTGTGGCCAGTACTGGATGAATGAATCCTTTGACATGGACGACCCCTTCATCTTCTACACAAGGAATTGAACCATTCAGAGTAAATCCAAACGCAGAACGAGCAAAGATTACATCGAGTCTAGCTACAGAGTCCAGACCTCGGTTAATGCTGCCTGCTGCCCTAATAATTGCACTGCTCAGATGATCGGCAATCTCATTACCAATAACAGTTATTTCTGAGCGAACGCTCATTAGTTCATTGCCAATTTTCACAATTTCATTGGGTTCAACATAGCAAAAGGACCCAGTTTTGGAATTGCCACGAATCACACCAATTTTTTGTGCAACTTCCTTGGAAGCGGCGACAACAGTCCTTCCTTCAAACTCATATGGCTCTGGCTTATTTCGCGTGAACCCGCTAAGTTGGGCAACATATTTTTTGTTCGCAAATAGTCGATCCAAAATTTTCTTGGTTTGATCCACAAGTTTTTTCTCCTTGTTCTTGAGAAGTGTCAAATTCGGGAATTTGGCTTCATTCAATTGAAATGAAAAGGTCTACAGGCTCGTTGTGTAAGTCATACTGAATATTCAGATATCTCGTAGGCAAATCAGAAGATCGCATATTCATACCACATACCTTTGAACCCATTGGATCATTGAAAGATTTTTGACCCTTTCTAATGACGACAGTTCCTTCAATGTCTTCATGGACTTGCCTTAACACATCAAGTTCAACTCCTTTCAAAATTCCAGATAAATTGGGAGCTCTACTCGTTATCGCGCTACTCTGAGCCCAGGCGTAGCTTCCAATAATTCTTGAAACAATTTGCTCTGCTTGCAATATATTCTCTAGGTCCATTGGTCCACTGAACCCATTCATTAAGCTTACCAACCATTCGTCGTCATCAGAGTCTGCCTCGTTACTAATGGTCCAAGGCGACGATGATTCACCATAGATCGGTGGTAATGGCAAGATTGACTTCTTCTCTTCATCAGACGGACGCTTTTTTTCATGCCCATCCAATACTGTGGTCGCTTCTTGAATCAGCATCCACTCGTATTGTGCCTCATTCAAATTTTGCGCAACTTTTATAATGTGTTTAGTATCATATCGTGCTGTCATCCCTTTGAGCCCACTAAAAGTATTTCCTCCTGCCATTGAAGTCAACAAATCTTTCCGTCTTGATTTATTATAGTTTGCAAAGAATTCACTCTTTTTCGGCGCTTCTTCGTGTTTCACCAGTGACAGAAGAGAATCCTTTCCTCTTTTTGTTCCGGCGTGTTTTGCAACACTATGCATCATCGGGTACAAGTCTAAAGCATCTACAAGTTCTTTCGATATTTTCGATGAATCGTTTGTTCTTGCATGTTCGTTATTTTGCTTTGTTGATTGGAGAATGAAAGAGGGTCGCTGCGATGTAATTCCTATTCTTGCATTCTTTGAAAGTTCACTTGTTCTTCGAGGAAATTGAATGACTGTGAATGTTGACGTGAAACTGAAGGACAAAACGACAAGAAGGATTGTCAGATGGCTTCTAATCATTGGTGGAGGTCCAAAACACCAGCGAAATTCTTCGTGTGGCTAGGTTTTAGGTAGAATGCCTAGTGACGATGCACTTGTACTTTTTTCAATTCTGTTTCTGTTGTCTGCGATTTGCGATGAGGCAGGGATGAGGTTTGTCCCTTGCATGTTGCATGCTTGCTAGCTTATCTCTCACTACTGCAGAAGAGGCAAAGTGCAGAGGTGTGTTTTTCTGTTTCGTTTCTGTGTCATCAAAAAAGTGAGGGGCTATTAACTGCTTACTTGAACATTAGCCCGGTAAGTACCATACAAATCTCAATCACTTCAGTTATTAGTTGCAAGTTGCAAGTTGCAAGTTGCAAGTTGCAATCAACAATCAACACAGCACAGTGCATTATGAAGCTGTTACTGTCCACCACATCAGCATTCAAATGTGTGCACCAAAGGTTCCATACACGTAATTATTTTGCAAATCATCTGTTGAATCGACTGGTAGTAAGTGTACCTGCACCAGCACTTCTCGGATCAGAACAAACATCACCGACAGCATTTCGAACCTTTTCTTCCACGACATCAAGAGATCCTTCAGCCAGGCGACCAAATAAGATATGTGACCCCTATGGGCAACACGGAAAACCTTTATCGAATAGTGATGCATCAAACCAACTATCCTTACTCGAGGTCGGATGGAGCTTAGACTATCCAGAAACCAAAACTGAGGATTCAAATCAAGATGGAAATCCATCCGCTTTGATGAAAGAATACTACCACGAAAACTACATGGATGCATCAAGATTTGCGTCTATAGTAGCAGCTGTCGCTCATATTAACAATCACTACCCAATGATTACAATTGAAAGACGATTGATGAAGCGTGAAAAAGCGTGGAGAGTTGTTACGAGCATAAAGTGTCGTACAGAAACTTTAGGCGGACTGTCGTTCAACGATTTTCATATTGCCATGTTGATTGATGTAGAAGCTGGCAGAGAAGATGCCCGGAAACTGTTCCTAGAAGAAAAAGATAGTTTGAAGAAACACATTTAGAGATTGCTCCGTAAACGTATTATTTGCTTATAAAAACCAACCGGGTACCAATGACGAATGTCTTTAGATGTTTATATATTTCACTGATCACCACTGCTACTCAAAATTGTAGTCATCAATCCACTCATACTTGTCCCCGTGTAACTCTTGATCAGATTCTCAACTCCGTACGCTTTAAGATCCCTGACAAGCTCAACATCTTGCTCGTCCCAGGCATCCTTTCCCTTCTTCTTTCCACCGCTACTACTCTGATCACTCGCCATCAAATCTAAGTAACACTCTGTAGCACTGACAAGCCCAAACATGGCTCTAATGCAACCCTTTTCCAACTCTAAACACTGCGCAAAATGTTTCCTCGCAAGGATATAATTCTCCTTCCCACCAATTGTCACATAAAGCTCCCCAAGAGAACAATGTACGTCTGTATCCATCGGACTGCAAAGTACAACTTCTTCGTAGCAAAAGGTTGCGCCTTTGTAATCCCCTTGTTCAAGACACGTCTTTGCCATCTCCACCCAAGCCTGCGCATCACTTCCATTTTGCTCAAGATAGTCATTCAAACATTCTCTCGCTTCAATATCCTTAAGTTGCGTTCTAAGAATTGAATATTTACGTTTTAGAGCGTGAACGTTCGCCTTATTTTCTGAGAGCATATCGTTGTATATCACCAATGCTTCCTCAAACTCTCCCGCCGATTCAAGACACAGTGCGAGGAGTTTTCGGTACCGGAGGCTAGTTGATCCAGTGGACGCTTTGACTTGAGATAGAGTTTCACCAGCAAGTTGGATTTCTTTTTGGTGCAGGGCGGCGATAATGATTTGTTCGAGAACAGAAAGGAGCTGGGAAGGAGCAAGCTTTGATTTGCGAAGAGGAAGACCTAGTTTGAGGACAATCGCAGGCTCGTGTAGCTTGTGGTCATCAATGTGTTCTAGTATTGCTAAGGGAGCCTTGGAGGAATCTTTGAGCATTTCCTGGAGGTCCATTTTAGCCGCAGTTGTTGATGCCATGGTACTGTATGTGTTGTGGTAGAGGCCAGGTGGTTGTTGGTTGCGAGAAGTGTATTGTGAAATTTTGTGTGCTTGTTGTGTTGTGGTGTGGCGGTTGTGATACCCGTGTTGTACGGACGCCAAGAGTTTCGAATTTCAGGTTTTCCACCTCTTTTCCAAAGAAAAAGATGCTCCCACGATCTCTATTTCTTCTCACCCAAGACTTAATTTCAAACCTTGTTCACTACTGTGGCAATGTAAATGCATTTACTGCAATAGTATTATAAATTTGTATTAGTCTACCGTCTCTGGCAGAATGATCTTCATTAAAATCATCAATAAAAGTTACAGTCCTTTTCCTGATGTGCAAAAGATTCTCCTACGAGGGTTCGAACCTCGGATACATGATTCAAAGTCATGGGTGATAACCACTTCACTATAGGAGAGGCAATCAACCGTTAGGATCTTGTTATCATTTGTGGAAAAGCTTTAATATATAAACAAACTATATTGAATATGTATGATTTTGAATCCCAGTGTTGGAACAAGGTATGACGTTGTTGTAATGCTCACTTCAAACTCTAAACCCCTACTCACATTTGTTCTATGATGCTCAAGGTTTGTTTTGTCATTGACCTGGTTATCTAACACTGTTTCATTACGATTTACATCTTCAATCTTGTCAAACTCTTTTGTCTAAATTTCCCAAATTAGAATCGGGATATCCGGCCTCAATTTCAATCAGAGATTACTTAAAATGGCTCGCAAGGATTAAAAGTATTCAGATGTACGCTTGTTACCAGTGTAATTGTCATCCTTACATTTCGAGTTATTTATCTCATCGTTAGTAGTCTTGTTGCCTTGGTCTTGCACATGGTGTCTTTTTTCCAACTTTTCTGTATCATATGCCCCAAGTATTCTTTGCGCATCATGTATCCATCTTCGTTACATAAACCCCACCAGCACCCAGCACTGTAAAAAACCAAAGAATCTTTGTTCCTTCAGTAGTACTGTACTCTAGCACATAAATGAAAAGATTTCTTGCTGTTCTTAGGACGAAGCGAGTGTTGCTGTAAAAGAGAGAAAATGTGTCATACGCCAAGTTCAAAGTTTAGCGCAAAAAGTATTGGTTAGAAAGAAGAATGAAATTCTTAAACATGGAATTGGAAGGAAAGCAGGGCGAAAGTAGCGTCTTCGGAGGGAAAAACTTTAAATTCCAAACTTCTAATAGTACACGTATGGTAGTATGGTATTGCCAACTCGTATATAAATGTTTATTCTTATCGCTTTATTCGACGTGCGAGTTGAGACCAAGTGCTGGCATCTTCTCTTTTTTGTTTTCGCAGCTTTAGTTCTGATAACAAGATAAGTGTTCTTTTTGCATTTACACATTCGGCAGTTATTTTGACATGACTTAGACAAAAGTGTTCGGTCCTTGCATTGGTCTGTACAGTCGTAACTGATAATGCGTGCTTGCTAACAAATATTGTTTGGCTGTGCCCAGTCAACCTCAGCAGTTTTCGAATATGCGTGGTGGAAGGTGGGAAACGCCTTAATATTCAAAGTCCATGTATCTAAGTTCATTGAGGGCGAAAGGGGTTTTTGTACTCCTAATGGCACCTTTCTTTGTTTCAATCGGGACCATTTATAATCGTACACGAATTCAATGTGCAATCCGATGCTGACAATAAAAACGAAGAGGGACGAACATCAAATAGTGTGCATCACAAGCGTTGGACTTCGTGAATGCCTCATAAGAGAAAAATTGTTATGAATATCCATAGGCTAATATTTCATCTGTCATTTCACAATACCAGGTACCGGTACATTCACAAAGCCCATGAGATGCGCAACTTTTTAAAATTGAATGGGAAAGAAAACACTTACCTGCAGGAATGAAACCGACGTGAATTATGCATCAATTTTCATGGAAATGGTGTTTGACTGTTGTGTGCATCATCAAACAATGCGAGGATACTGAGGGCGAAAATGATATAACGCATCGTGCGAATATGTAGTTAGGCAGTACTAGCTAGCACTAACGAATATCTTGCAATGAAAGCAGAGAGTAGAAGCCTCTAACGGACGTCACACCTAGTAAGATATCCAGTTGTTTCAGTGACAATGCAAATGGCGTCCGAATCAAGTTGAAGCACGTAGTAACTGAAATCCTTGCGATTTTACCTGAGTTGGTAGTAAGAATTTGTTTTATGAGTGTGCTTCGAAGTAGAGTCAAGAGTTCCAGATATGGTTTAGCTACCCTTAAAAACTAGGGCCGCACCACAATGACGCATAGTTCCAATTCATATTTTCATCTTGAGAACGCTCAATGTATCCTTGACATTCAAAATGCACTCGGATATCATTTGTAGGGTCGTCCAAATATCTGGAACTCTTTACTCTACGTCGAGGACCACACACAAAAGAAGTCATGTAAATCGCAAGGATACTTATTACTATGTGCTTCAACTCGATTCGGATACCATCGAAGAAGAAACCGTGAGACGAATTATATTGTTTAAGGGGTCGTCCACCCTCTGGAACTCTTGAGTTCGATAATTTTTTCGTCACTCCATATTTTATTTGCCAGTAAGCACCACGATTGCTTGATCATAATAATGATGCGTTATACCATTCTTGCTGTGAGTGTCCTGTCATTCCAAGACGTGACCAGCGGCCACGGGCACCTAGTTTCTCAAAGATCCAGACATTTTGATCCAGACATTTTGAAGCATATCCGAACCAAGAAGGAGTGGTCACCTGTCGTGGCAGACCAGCGGCTGAAAGCTGCCCTCATTGCTTGAACAAGAAATATCCATGTAATCTGTGTGGTGTCGGTAATACAGCTAATAATTATGACGATTGGCTTGATTCTACTGGGACAGAGATGTCATGGGACTCTCAAGCTACTTTGACATTGGGACAGGAGTTTGACGTAACCGCTTTCTTGGATACAAATCATGCTGGTGCGTATCGTTATTTTTCGCGTCGGTTCTTTGGACGTTCTTTCTTTCACCATATGAACTGATACGTCTTACCTGTCATCTGCATAACCCATCTCAGGGCAGATGACACTCAAAGTGTGCAAGTACGATCCGTCTAGCCCCCCCCCGATATATTGAGCTGCTGCTGCACATGTTCCAATACATACAGGTCGCTCTTTCGCGATTCCACCCTACATGTTGAAATTGTATAATCATAATGCAGATTATGGAATGTGCATTCTATCGCCGTATCCGGCAGAATACCTCAGCCAAGACTCGGAAGTAGAATGCATAAGGGGGGATCCTAGAGATTACACGATAATCTCAACAATACTGACGTCGTGGCTGGGACTAAATCTCTGTTCAATTGTAGTCAACTTGCTTCTAGTGCTTGGTAAAACGAAGATGAAAGAAAGGGAAATGAAGCTTGAAAGATTATTGCGTCGGTCCATGAATCGGCCATCGCAAAACTTGCCGACTGACAACGCTAACAGTCAAGATGCCAATACTATTGCGAAACAAGTTTTTGGCTACATGGCTGCCTTCCTTCTAACGCACACAGTTCCGTTGTTTAGATTGCTGGACTATGGCATGAAGTCTGAAGCATTCACGATATTGAGCGCTATTATTATTCCTCTACAAGGAATTTTAAGTTCGATCATTTTTATGTGGCATAAATATTACATTGCTCTTCGGAACGAATCAATTAGTGGCGATCGCCAAAGGAGTTGTTGGGAAATTCTCTTTGTCAGGCCCACTGCTGAAACATATATCTTTTACGATATAGAATCTGTTCTAAAGGATGACAGGCGCCGTCTCTGTAATCCTTGGGAATTTGTGCAGGATCATTTCCAAAATGCATTATTAGTATTATTGTCACCGAAGGTCGAGTTTAACAAGTAATTTCCCGTGTTTTCTCCAACAGAGTGGGAAGAAGTACTTTCAACTTCAAGTCCAAAGTTCCAGACAGTTACTCCGACATTGTTGGAGAAACGGTATTGATGCAGTGGCATTATGACACTACCAGTTGCCAACCTGCCGGATACAAGAATTCAGCAATTGGGAGCTTTCTCAACAGTAAAGGCTGGCTGTGAAGTGGTGGAGGTTTCGCAGACTGTGTCGAGCCTTACAACGCTAATGAATTTAAAACCACCAGCAATAATCCAGAGCAGGTGAGAACCACGCGATCATCTTTGTTCGTGCTATTGAATAAACTTCTAACAGGCATGGGTCACCAATGATGACATATTAGTTTTGGAATTGTGCTGAAGTGACAGTTCTTGGATCTGGCAGCAATCCCTGCCCCAAACCTACACCCAGCCCTTTCACTCCTCCGGTGAGCCCGCCTGTGGCACGTCCACCCCCCCACCAGGGATCGCTGCAACTGGAACGGGGGAAGCAGCTGTTGAACTGAATGGTGGTGTAACCATAGATGGGCAACTGCGAAGGTCCTTGTAATGGTGGTTGGGTGGTCTCAAGGACTGCTGCAAATGACTAGTGGTGCAACGAGAACACAAATAATTGCGAAAGCTATTGCAGCGTTTGTTGGGTTGGAGGAGGCTGCAGCGCTCCGAAGAATTGGTGTATTCTCCCAAGTGCCCTTTTTAAAATTCATATGTGACGAACTGTGTGTTCCCGAAGTTTATTAGATTCATATGTACTTGTATTTATGAAACATGCATGCAAATTGAACGTATCCATCATAATATCTTACCTGAACGCCTCCGATTATCTTTAGGAAAAAGTGATGCCCTCCTGTGATGTTATGTGCACCATGACAGCGTATTTCTATGCCCTCTCTTCTTGTTGCTTGACAAGTTAGACAATCTATTATACCTCATAAATAATCAAACTGTTTGAAATGACATTTCAAAAATATTTATCTTTTCAAAAATTGGAGAGGGACAAGAAACCTAGAAGTTCTTTGGCTGAAGAAAGAACGCAATGAAACGCCAGTAAGTATCATCAGACTACAATCATGGACACTTCAACAAGTCGAATTTGAGTTGCTGAAAATGATATCACTCACCTTCTTTTTGAATCTAGTATTACTATGTTTTTACTGGTACTCGTTACGGGCCTCTTTCAATTGACAAATGGAGGAGGAAAACTTCAATTGGTTGTTGGATACAATCTTGTCACTTTGGGAGACTCTAGAACATTTGCACATGGAGAAGGAAGACTTCAATTAGCTGTAGGAGTTGTCAATGTGAAGGCTGGCTCAGGATCCATCAATGGCGGTGCCATGGCAATATCAGGAGGCGACGGTGGTTCTCCAGTTGCACCGAGCATTTACACTAGAAACTTGTGAGAAGACATCTGACCGTTATTATAACGGTCAGACCAAGCAGATTTGGATGATCAGCGATAGTCAGCAACAGCCAAGTATGAACTCGGTAGAACTAGC
>Ga0209712_10003440_pt1 | contig 12823 bp, 9 predicted proteins | sample ArcOceMetagenome_FD_187443 | JGI IMG/M metagenome (GOLD analysis project Ga0209712, IMG submission 187443) | Marine eukaryotic phytoplankton communities from Arctic Ocean - Arctic Ocean - Greenland ARC118M Metagenome (SPAdes) (version 2) | ecosystem: Environmental > Aquatic > Marine > Oceanic...
TGTTGATAAGACGGATCTCCAATGCGAAATGTTTCCCTGATAGCGGAAATTTCACGGGGATCGGTCGTTTGCCAATGCCCAGTTCCTACTTGAACACACTGCCCAAATTGACAGGCGCCATGTAATCCTGATCGATTAGTACTTTCATGATCAACTACATTTAAAGTGGCGTTAATAAAACCAGACTCACCCAGCTTTAGCCCTTGTGTATAAGACAACTGTAAATTTTCGCCATCCCCTTGTTGATAAGCACCAAATGATGTCTCTATAGTTGCTTGTTCATTATTATCATTTAGTATGATGTTAATAACGCCAGCGATTGCATCTGAACCATATTGCGCGGCTGCACCATCGCGTAAAACTTCAATTCGCTTAATAGCTCTCACTGGAATAGCGTTCATATCTGTTCCTGCAGTACCTCGCCCAACCGAACTATTTATATGAATTAAGCTCGCTTGATGGCGACGTTTTCCATTCAATAAAATGAGTGTTTGATCGGGACCTAACCCTCGTAAAGTCGCCGGCTGTAAAACATCACTTCCGTCACTAATTGCAGATTGAGAAAAATTAAAAGAGGGCGCTAATGCCTGCAACATTTGACCAAGGTTTGTGTATCCACTATTACGTAATGTATCTCCAGAAATAATATCAACAGGAACGGGTAACTCCTTAACTGTTCGGCCATTAATATGACTACCCACTATCGCTATTTGCTCAATTGGCTTTTTTTTTGATATGCCACTTGTAATATCTATGGGTTCTGCATTTACGAGTTCTACTCTCTTATTTTTTTGTTTAATCGACCATCGTCCCTTGTTGTTTATTTCAGCAATAAGATCTGTATCTTTTAGCAACTTCCTCAAAGCCAATGAAACAGAGTAATATCCATTGATCGCTTTACTGTTAAAAGTTCGGGTTAAATCGTAAGAAAATAAAATAGTTTGATCTGCTTGCTGAGCAAGTGTTATTAATGCTTTGTCAACGGGCTGAACCGCGACAGTAAAATGCATTATTTTTGGTGCAATTGTTTGCGCTTCAGCTTGACAACTTAAGCTTAAAACTATCGGGCACAGCATTAACGTCAAGCATGAAGATTTGGGGATTCTTCTTGCAAAAAGAATACGATATTCCTTAAATATTCTTTCCCTAAGGTGGTTGGATAGTAAGGTTTTTAATCGTGTACTGATTATTATAAGTGAATACAGAACTACACCCTCTATTTATAATGTTTATTCATCGTATCTCTCTAGAGCATGCTTGAGGCGGTAGGACCTAGAGTTGAAGCCTTAGTCGCTTTAGTGATCAGTACGTTGTTATGATTTGTCTTTGTATAATTGAGTTCGAAGTTAATGCTAATTGAAGCGAGTAGGGTTTCAACATCGCCAGCCTTAAAGTAGCCCGACACTTTTTTTTCTGCAATGTCTTGATCTTCAATAGTGAAAATCACATCAGTATATCGGCTAATTTCATCAAGTGCTGTTTTTAACGGTTCGCCATCAAATATAAGCATACCTTTTTGCCATGCGAGTTCTTGAGATAAAGTTTGTGGTGAAACCATACTTTTTGGTAATTGTACTTTATCGACAATGGTCGCCTTTTCACCCGCAACAATAATGCTATTTAATTTGTTGTTTTTATCTGTATTTGCTATTTTTTTGGTCAATTCAGGAAGAGATTCATTTGAGTTAGCTATGAGCACTCGTCCTTCTGTAACAATTAACTCTAGACGGTCATTATCACTTTTTTGCACATTGAAAATTGTACCTAAAGCGGTAAATGATTTTTCTCCTGAAGTGACACTAAACGGACGTGATTTATCTTTTGCCACATCAAATAAAGCTTCGCCTTTTATGAGGTTTAATTGACGATAGTTATCACTGAAACTGATGGTAAGTAAAGTGTTGGTATTGAGATGAACAAGTGAGCCGTCAGGCAAGTTGAAACTGAATTGCTCGCCAGTTTTTGTAGAAAACTGTTGGTAAACGATAGCGGTAGAGGTTTTAGGTAAAAATGAGGATAAGCTCTTGTTTAAAAAAGCTTCATAGGTAAGGATACTAAAAAATATAACACTGGCAGCTAACGAAAATTGAGTAAATAATTTTTTATATTTATTTGTATCTTTCTTTTCTAACGGGAACAAACCTTTAAAGTCAGCAAGTAGTTTTGACATTTTGGCTGAAGGCGAATATTTGTGAAGTGCTAGGTGATGATCATTTTCTTGGTTCACCCAAGCAACAAAAGATTGTCGTTCTTGGTGCGACAAACCTTGCTCTATACGCCATAGCCAATATTTGGCTTGCATTTCTATTTCATTAGGACACTGTTTTTTAGTCATGATATATATCTTGTGTTAATTCAGTTTACGCAAACATCGATATATTTATTCGACCATTTCGAGCATCCTTGCATAATATAAAATTATTCTTTTCTAATGTTAATCGTACTTATTTTAGATAAATCAAAAGTCTAAATGATTATCGATGAGCACCCAATGAGAATGCTCATTTATATTCTTTTACTCTACCTTTATTTCTTTTTATTTGCACGCTTTGCTTGTTTTTTCGCCTTCGCTTTTTTCTGTGATTTAGATATTTTCACTTTTGGCTTTTTCAAAGCAACTTTAGATTCTTTATATTGTGGCTTCAACCCTGGAATATTTCGACGTGCCAGGCGTTCATCCATGTAGCGTTCAATTTTAGAAATAACAGCCATGTCGTGTGCTTCAACTAAAGATATCGCGGTACCTTTATTACCTGCTCGGCCTGTTCTGCCAATGCGGTGCAAATAAATATCGGCTTTACGTGGCAAATCAAAATTAATGACATGGGTAATGTCGTCAATATCTATACCACGTGCCGCAACATCTGTGGCAACTAATACTTTTACATGTCCTGTGCGTAATCGGTCAATGGCACTATTGCGTTTATCTTGATGCATTTTACCTTCAAGCCACGCACATGGAATTTCTGCTGCGTATAATTTTCCTGATAAATGCTGCACAGTTTCTCGTTTATTGGCAAACACAACCGTACGCTCAAAACCTTCTTGTTTTAACAAATTTTCTAACAATTGAAATTTGTGTTCTTTGTCATCTGCTAAATGAAGCCACTGATGGATTTTTGCTTTTTCTTTACGTGATGGATGTGCTTCTAAAAATACAGGTTCGTTCAGCATTTCTTGCGCAAAACGTAAAACGGAAGCACCTTCAAGCGTGGCTGAAAAAAGCATGGTCTGTTTACGCCAGCGCGCTTCACCAACGATACGGTTAATCGCATCAGAAAACCCCATATCGAGCATACGGTCGGCTTCATCAAGCACTAAAATTTCAATATCACGCGCTTCAAACTTTTCTGATTCAAGATATTCAATTAAACGACCCGGCGTAGCGACTAAAATATCGGTATTTTTCGTTAAAACATCAATATGACTATCGTAACTAACACCACCGGTAATTAACCCTGTTTTAATGTCGGTCAATTCTGTTAATTGAGTACATTGCTCGCTCGTTTGAAGAGCAAGTTCACGTGTGGGTGATAAGATAAGTACACGTGGGAAGCCAGGGCTTTTACGAGGGTAGTCTAATAGGTGTTGAGCTATGGGTAAAATAAAAGCAGCTGTTTTACCTGTGCCGGTCGGCGCGGAAGCTAAAACATCTTTACCTGTCATGGCCACAGGTAGGACCAACTCTTGAATAGAGGTTGGTTTTTTATAACCGGCATTTTGAATGCCGCCTAGTAGTGCTGAATCTAGGTCAAATTGCTCAAACATAAAGGATAATTTCGCTCAGGATAATATTGCGTGAATTATAAAGCGAAAAAGGGGATTTAGCTAAAGCTATTTAAGATACTCCGTGTTTATTTGTAGTTTCTATTCACTTTCAATAATTTCAGCTATTTCATCCCGAATTTGTTGACACCATTGCGCTATGCGTTCATCACTCTGTTCGTATTGATTATCTTCATCTAAAGATAAACCCACAAATTGACTGTTATCCTCGGTTAGCGCTTTTGATGCTTCAAATTCATATCCTTGGTTAGGCCAATAACCAATCACAAAACCATTTTGAGCAATAACTTGTTCATGTAACATCCCCAAGGCGTCTTGAAACCATTCGGTATAACCTATCTGGTCGCCCATGCCATAGAGAGCTACAATTTTTCCTGATAAGTTTAACGTCGCAATATCTTCCCAATGACCTTCCCAGTCTTCTTGAATTTGACCGTAATCCCAAGTAGAAATACCCATGATAACGATGTCAAAATCGTCAATATTACTTAAGGCTGTATCTTTAATATTAAATAATTCAACGGTTAAATCTGGTTTAACCGTTAAATTTTCAACAAAGTTCTGCTGAATTTTTTCTGCTGCCATCTCAGTATAACAAGTGGTAGAACCGTAAAATAAACCAATTTTCATGAGTGAACCTTTCTAATGTTATTCGCGCTAAAAAGCGAAATATTAACAGGCTAAAATTAAAGCAGCCATTTTTGCGAGAGTTTATCAGATAGATAATTTCAAGCCAGTAAAAAATATAAAGTATCTGTTTACACTTATTAATTGAGGGATATGCTCAGTTATATTGCATTTTCACCCAATTCCCTGTAATTTTAGTGTCAATTTAACGGTCATATAATATAGCTGAGTCAATCGAGTAGAATGTCTTGGATTGATGATGATTATCTGGTTATAAGCTCTACTTTTAGGAAGTTATTAATGTTTAAGAAAATCTCCCTTGCCTTTTTGGCGGTTTGTGTGACTGGTCTAGTGTTTGCTGTAGAAGGGCCTAATATTGCTGATAATACATCTGTTATCACGCCTACTAACAATGTGTCTGCAAATAGTGTTATTAAAAACAAAGCGCCTGAAAATTTTGATGCTACAGCGTTAAAAAATAAATTAGCATCGATGTTAGGTTTGGAAATTGAGAGAGTTAGGCCATCAGCCATGCCAGGTTTAGTTGAGCTGATTACAAATCAAGGTTTATTTTATGCAAGTGTTGACGGTAAATTCTTTATTCAAGGCAAACTTTATGGTTTAGGCGCTCAGGTAACCAATTTTTCAGAAGAAAGTTTAGCGCAGGTGCGTGTAGATGGAATGGATAAATTTTCTGATGCAATGATCGTTTACCCTGCAAAAAATGAAAAGCATATTGTTACTGTGTTTACTGATATAACTTGTGGCTACTGTCGTAAAATGCATGAGCAAATGGATGATTATAACGATAAAGGTATTACTATACGTTATTTAGCTTATCCTCGTTCAGGTGTTAAAGACCGTTCTGGCCAATATTCTCAAGGCTTTAAAGATTTACGATCGATTTGGTGCCATGAAAGTCCTGTAGAAGCATTAACTAAAGCTAAAATGGGATCGAATGTTGCACAGCGTATCTGTGACAAACCTATTGAAGACGAGTTCAACTTCGGTCGTCAAGTTGGTGTTAGTGGTACTCCTGCGATTATATTCGAAAATGGCATGATGTTACCTGGCTACAAAGAGCCTGAAGCGCTTTTGACTCTTCTTGAACAGGTTAAAACTTCCGGATAAAACACACAATTATAAATTGTTTGATAATGGCAGGCCTTGGTCTGCCATTTTATGTTCAGGATGAACGGTGTGTCATGATCACATGGATGTGACAGAATGACGATGTTTACACTCACTGAAAATAATTTTTAGCGATAACAAATTTATGCAAAAGCAAATAGTACGCCGTACGAAAGTTGATGATAACCACCTTCCAAATCATCTCCACCCAATTATAAAGCAGATATATGCTAGCCGTGGTATTAAAAGTGCAACCGAACTTGAACTCAACGTTAGCCAGTTGTGTTCTATCGGAAGTTTAAAAGGAATTAACCAAGGCTGTCAGGTTTTACATCAAGCACTACTCGAAAATAAAAATATAGCAATCATTGGCGATTTTGATGCTGACGGCGCTACGAGTACCGCTTTAATGATGGAAGCTTTACGACTGTTTGGTAGCGATAATTATCAATTCATTGTCCCAAACCGCTTTTTATATGGTTACGGTTTAACCCCTGAAATAGTCGAGATAGCAGCAGAAAAAGGCGCTGAGCTATTAGTCACTGTTGATAACGGTATTAGTTGTGTCGCAGGTGTAACAAAAGCAAAATCATTAGGTTTAGGTGTCATTGTTACTGATCACCATTTACCCGGTATGACCTTACCTGATGCTGACGCTATTATTAATCCCAACCAAGTTGGCTGCGACTTTCCGAGCAAAGCGTTGGCGGGTGTCGGTGTTGCATTTTATTTTATGATGGCAATGCGCAAATATTTACGAGAAAAAAACTGGTTTGTAGATAAACAAGTACAAGAACCCAATATTGCTCAATTACTTGATTTAGTCGCACTGGGAACGGTTGCTGATGTTGTTTCACTTGATAATAATAATCGAATTCTGGTTGAACAAGGTTTAAAAAGAATTCGTGCAGGCGTTACTCGACCTGGAATTCAGGCGTTATTAGAAATTGCAGGAAAGGACCAGAAAAAAATAGTAGCAAGTGATTTTGGTTTTGCTTTAGGACCTAGAATAAATGCAGCAGGGCGTTTAGATGATATGTCCTATGGTATTAATTGTTTGCTCGCAAAAGATCTTGCTTCCGCGCGAGTGATGGCTGCAGATCTCGATGACTTGAATAAGTCACGTAGAGAAATAGAGCAGGGTATGCAACAGGAAGCTGAACAAGTATTAAAAAGCTTAAATTTTTCTGATGATAATTTACCTCACGCCATTGCATTATTCCAAAGGGATTGGCATCAAGGTGTTATTGGTATTGTTGCCGGACGTTTAAAAGAAAAATTTCATCGCCCAAGTATCGTCTTTGCAGGGACGAGTGATGATAACGCTGCGGACAATCTCAACAACTCTACTGAAATAAAAGGCTCTGCGCGTTCAATTCCGGGTTTACATATTCGAGATTTACTTGAGCATATCGATACGCAACATCCTAATATTATTATTAAATTTGGTGGACATGCTATGGCTGCTGGTTTATCAATAACCGAAGGGGATTTTGTAAAGTTTGAGCAATTATTTAATCAATATGCGCAGCAATGGTTAAGTAGTGATGATCTAAAAGGTACGCTTTCTTCTGATGGTGAATTACCAACAAACGAAATGACGTTGTCATTTGCTCAGTTATTACGTGAAGCTGGCCCTTGGGGGCAAAACTTTATTGAACCGCTATTTGATGACAAGTTTACTCTGGTTCAGCAACGTATTGTTGGTCAAAAGCATCTAAAACTTGTCGTTGAAAAAGCAGGGCAAGTATTTGACGCTATCGCTTTTAATGTAGATTTAAGTCGCTGGCCTGATCATAAAACTCAACAAGTTCACCTTGCTTATCGACTCGATATTAATGAATTTCGTGGGAAACAAACAGTGCAATTTATGGTTGAATATTTAGAATAATAGGTCTACAAAATTACCACGTTTAGTCTTGCTCAAGCGTTTATTTACGTTAAGAATTACGCTACAATGCGCGACTATTTTATTTTATTCTTTCGGGCGTGCATCGTAACGCCAAATTAGCGACGTAAAATTATAAACTATGCTTGAAGTTAATCCGGTAATAAACAAAATTAAAGACATCCGTGAGCGTACAGATATGCTTCGGGGGTACCTTTGACTACGACCAAAGGTCAGAACGATTAGTTGAGGTTGTTCGTGAGTTAGAGTCACCTGAAGTGTGGAATAACCCTGAACGTGCACAAGCATTAGGCAAAGAGCGCTCTTCACTTGAGGTTATCGTTGAAACCATTGATGAAATGGACCGTGGTTGTGAAGATATTGAAGGGTTAGTTGAGCTTGCTGTTGAAGAAAATGATGAAGAAACGTTTAATGACGCAGAAGATGAAGTAAAGGTTTTAGAGAAAAGCCTAGAAAAATTAGAATTTCGCCGGATGTTTTCGGGTGAACATGACGAAAATAGCTGTTATTTGGATATTCAGTCGGGCTCTGGAGGCACTGAAGCTCAAGACTGGGCTGAAATGCTCATGCGTATGTATTTACGTTGGGGTGAAGCGCACGGTTATAAAACTGAAGCGATTGAAATTACTGACGGCGATGTTGCAGGGATTAAAGGTTGTACGATTAAATATACCGGTGAATATGCTTATGGCTGGTTGCGCACTGAAACAGGTGTTCATCGTTTAGTAAGAAAGTCACCGTTTGACTCTAGTGGTCGCCGTCATACCTCATTTGCTTCGGCATTTATTTATCCTGAAATTGACGATAATATTGAAATAGATATTAATCCAGCTGATTTACGTATTGATACCTTTCGCGCCTCGGGTGCCGGTGGTCAACATGTAAATAAAACGGATTCAGCTATACGTATTACCCACGAACCTACAGGTGCAGTTGTTGCTTGTCAGGCTGATCGCTCTCAGCACAAGAACCGAGCAACAGCGATGAAATTGCTTAAAGCCAAGCTTTTTGAAATGGAAATGCAAAAGAAAAATGAAGGTAAACAAGAATTAGAAGACGGAAAATCAGACATCGGTTGGGGTAGTCAAATACGCTCATATGTTTTAGACGACAGCCGCATTAAAGATTTACGCACCGGTGTTGAAAACCGTAATACACAAGCGGTTTTAGACGGCGATTTAGACAAATTTTTAGAAGCTAGCCTTAAATCTGGTTTATAAAATAATATGTAGGTCGAACCTTATGAAACGTGGTTCGATAATCAAAACTTAAAAAGTTAACGAGAAACAACATGACCGACCAAGCACAAGTAAATCAGCAAGAAGAGAATAAATTAATCGCAGAACGTCGCGGTAAATTAGCGAAGATTCGTGAAAACTGTCCGGCTAATGGCCACCCAAATAAGTTTGACCGAAAACACTACGCTGCTGATTTACAAGCTGAGCATGGCGAAAAAGATAAAGAAACACTTGAAGCTGAAACCGCTACTTATAGCATTGCTGGTCGTGTTATGGCTAAACGTGGTCCATTTCTTGTTCTACAAGATATGTCTGGACGCATCCAAGCTTATGCACATAAAACGGTGCAAAAAGACATTAAAGAACGTTGGGGCACACTAGATATAGGCGATATTATCGGTGTTACGGGTACTATGCATATGTCAGGTAAAGGCGATTTATATGTAAATATGGGCGAGTATCAATTACTGACTAAATCTTTACGTCCATTACCAGAAAAATTCCACGGTTTATCTGATGTTGAAACAAAGTATCGTCAACGTTATGTTGATTTGATCATCAATGAAGAAACCCGTAATACGTTTAAAATACGTTCTAAAATCGTTGAAGGTATTCGCCAGTTCCTAACTGTACGTGGTTTTATGGAAGTTGAAACGCCAATGCTTCAAACGATTCCTGGTGGCGCTACAGCTAAACCATTTGAAACTTTTCACAATGCTTTAGATATAGATATGTATATGCGTATTGCACCAGAGCTTTATTTGAAGCGTTTAGTGGTTGGCGGTTTTGAAAAAGTATTTGAAATTAACCGTAACTTCCGTAATGAAGGCTTATCTTCACGTCATAACCCTGAATTCACCATGATTGAATTCTACCAAGCTTATGCTGACTATAAAGACCTAATGAATATTACAGAAGATATGTTACGTACACTTGCTGAAAATGTAATGGGCAGCTCTGTTATTCGTAATACTGTTAAAAATAGTGATGGTGAAGTAACAGAAGAAAAATTCTATGACTTTGGCAAATCGTTCACACGTTTATCTATGGTTGATGCTATTTTATTATATGGTAACGACTTAGACGAAAATATTTTACGTAACCCAGAAGCAAACTTTGACGCACTTAAAGCGATGGCTAAGCAAGTTGGCGTTAAAGAAACTGAAGCGTCTAAAGTTTGGGGTGCAGGTAAATACGTTTGTGAAATATTTGAAGAAGTCGCCGAGCATATGCTTGACCAACCAACGTTCATTACTGAATACCCATGGGAAGTTTCACCATTAGCACGTCGTAATGATGACAATGCATTTATCACTGACCGTTTTGAATTTTTTGTTGGTGGTCGTGAATTAGCCAATGGTTTTTCTGAGCTTAATGATGCTGAAGATCAAGCCGCTCGTTTCAAAAATCAAGTTGCCGGCAAAGATGCAGGTGATGATGAAGCAATGCATTATGATGAAGATTATATACAAGCGCTTGAGTATGGTTTACCACCAACAGCCGGTGAAGGTATTGGCATTGATCGTTTAGTGATGTTATTTACTGATTCACCAACGATTAAAGACGTTATTTTATTCCCACATATGCGTCCTTTAGCTGAGTAGAGTTTTTAACTACTCCTTTTAAAAGAGGTCATTCAATAGCAAAAAGCCAGATAAGTTATGACTTATCTGGCTTTTTTATGTTCAGGATGAACGGTATGTCGTGGTTGCATGGATGCCAGTGAACGTATATGTTCACTGGCCTCTTTCAGACATCCTGTCTTTCTAGGCATTAGTGCATCCATGCACGTCAACGGTCATGTTTTTTGTTCCAGACAAATTATAAGTACCTCCATCCATGGAGGAAATAATGTGATGTCATGGATGCCAGTGAACTTATGTGTTCAGGATTAACAGGTATGTGAGTGAACTTTTATATATCGGTTAAGCCCCAAATAAAAGCAATAACACCGGTAAATCCAATCAGAAATATATAAGCACTGCCAATGAAAGCATATTTAATAAAAGTAAATAAATACCCTTGCTTATAGACACGTTTTTGCATGATGAATAAATAGATAGGAATCCAAATGAGTAATGCTTTAATGGCAAATTCAATAGTACCCGTAAGCGATGGTAAAGCTGTTTCACTGTAGTCGTAAACAATATCGAGTAATTCTACGAGTAATATAGTGATAAATATAAAACTATGACTATGCAGCGCCACAGTTAAATGCTCCATATATAAACGTTTGGAAAAAAGGAACATTATTTTGAGTAATAACGCAAAAATTGGAAGGAGTATAAACATCAATTGAGGTAATTTACCTATGGCCTCTTGAACTAATGGTGTCGGATCTGAATGAAAGGTTTTTTCTGCTTTCTTGACCAAAGATTTTACAAAAATATTAAGCTTTTCATTACTCTCTTTACTTAGAAAGTCGAAAGATAATGTACCATCAGCATTATTTCCAAAAGTAACCGGTTTATCGACGTCAGTGATTTCCTCTCCATTTTTAACGTTGGTAATGTTTGACTTTAGTAACTCGTAGCGTTTTTTTAGTTCTTTTGAGAGCGCTTGATCATTGTTTAATTGCTTTAACTCTATTTTTACTAACTTACTGGTAATATCTGCTAACGTTTTGTTTTTATCAATACTATAGTCTTTATTCATGTCATCTAAAAAAGTTTGGAATTTTGATGTTTCACTGCTTATTTCTAGTAATTCGTTCGTATTACGAGGTGATTTTTTTATCGCTGAAAGCCTACTAGCTTCAAGTAAAGTAAGGTGTTTTTTGATTTGGGTTATTGTTGTTTGATTGTTATTAACAGTTAAAATTTTGTTGTTTTCTAAAGAAACTAAGAAATTCAACGTTATAAAGAAAACAATACTGATGAACAAATATAACCTAAGTGGTGGCACAAAATGGACGCGTTTGCCTGCGATATATTGATTAGTTAAAAAGCCAGGACGAGTAACCAATGGAAATATAGTACGTGTAGCACGTGAATCGAAACTAAAAATATCATCAAGTAAATGCATGATGACCACCCAAAAGTATTTTAATGTTGACTCTGCTTGTTGACCACATTGTCCACAAAATGGACCCATAAGGGGCTGATGACAATTTTCACAAGGTTTACTAACAGTGGTTTCGAAATTATCAGGTACTTCAGGTAACGTTGGAGTGACAACAAAGTTGGTATTTTTTTCAACTAACTCATTATTTGGCATAGGAGTATACGAAGGTAATTTCAAACAATAGAATAAAATCATAGCATTATGTTTATAAGATGTGTGAATAAAAAGTTATAAATTTTTACAAAAAACTTGAGTTAACTGCGTGCTGTCTGCGTAACTATCTGTTAAGTTTAATTGAGTTAAAATAAATCTAAGAAAATGTACTATGTTTATAATTGCGCTAATTAATAAGATTTAAGCAAAGTGTATAAATAGAAAAGCCAAATACAGGAGAATTATAATGGCGTTTGAAGTGAAATTTGAATTAACAGAATCAGACTTAGACCACTTTCGTAATGTGATGCGTCAAGCACAATCAGGAGCTTCAGAACTTAGCGAAGCCGTTATTTTGAGTAACGCTAAGAGCATCAGCCAAGATATTAAGGGCAGTGTGCCAGAATTTGTTAGCGAACGTATTCAAAAACTAGAAACTTTAGTTGCTATGATTGAAGATTCAGAGTGGAAAATTCCTGAAGAAGAACGAAGTGATGTATTAAGTGCTTTAGCTTACTTCAGTGACCCAGAAGATTTAGTACCTGACCATATTCCGGTCTTAGGCTTTTTAGATGATGCAATTATGATTGAACTAGTTGCTGAAGAACTAAAAGATGATATTGAAGCATTCGAAGAGTTTTGTGCTTATCGTAGCCGTGAAGAAGAACGTATGGGTGATGCAACTATTACGCGTGAAGAATGGTTAGATTCAAAACGTCGTGAACTTCATAGTCGTATGAGAAACCGTCGCTCTACACGCAGAGGCGGTCGTTCATCATTTCGCTCTATTTTTTAAATTATTCATTAAAAAATATCGATGAAAAAAGCTTACTCATATTATTGAGTAAGCTTTTTTTATGTTCAGGATGGCCTCTCTCAGACATCCTACCTTTAAGGCATTAGTGCATCCATGCAC
>Ga0209712_10003441_pt1 | contig 12821 bp, 13 predicted proteins | sample ArcOceMetagenome_FD_187443 | JGI IMG/M metagenome (GOLD analysis project Ga0209712, IMG submission 187443) | Marine eukaryotic phytoplankton communities from Arctic Ocean - Arctic Ocean - Greenland ARC118M Metagenome (SPAdes) (version 2) | ecosystem: Environmental > Aquatic > Marine > Oceanic...
TATTGACCAAAGATATTCAATTCTGCTTCATAATGACAAAACTATCCAAAGGTTACAATTTAAACAAAAAAAAATGTGCTGCAAGGATTCTTGCAGCACATTTGGAGTATTCTATAATATTTTTAATAGGTGTTTAAACAGCTAACCTCTCTACCAAGCCATTAATTTGGGTCAACCGATTTTGGTCTAGTGAATAGTAGATAAATTTACCTTCTCTCTCCGTAATCACAACACCTGCACGACGTAGAATAGCTAAATGTTGTGATGCAACTGATTGCTCCAAACGTAACTTAACGTAAAGATCAGTTACTGTCATTTGACCATTTACTTCCAATAAGTCAATAATCTGTTGACGAAGTTTGTGATTCACTGCTCTCAATACCAAAACAGCTCTTCTTAATTCATCGTAATCTAATTTCACTTGATCATTACCCTGATTAAGTGAAATTTCATTTTTGGAAACTCCCATAGTGATTTGATTTAAAACGTAAATTCGTAGTGTTACTTTCTCTATTAAGATGATTTGATGTATCTATTATCTCTGAAATGAGGAATAAATAGTTATTCTTTATCTTAGATGTGATTTTTATTTAATTCGTTGCATGGTACATTAAAAAAAAATGTATTTGTTAATTTCTTATTAAATACTTAATTCCTGTTAAGTAATCAATCCGTATTATGTGTAGGTTATTTATTCTAAAATCTAGCAATAACAATAGGTTTAATAACTTTAAGCCTATTGTCATTTATGAACGGTTACTTACCAATTTTAAAGTGATAAAAAATAGAACATAATAAACTAAAAAAAATTGTCAAAGACGAAATCTCATAAAACATTCATAACCAAAAAATAAGTCTTATTTTCGTTGAAATTTGCAAAATTCGTAAAGTATTTAAACGAATTACTACATCACTAATCTCTAAATAAAATGATAATCAAAACCGTTATAGATATTCGTCAGCCCGTCGCTGTTGTATTCAAAGGTCTAGTAGAACCATCGAATATGCCAAAATGGATAGAAGGTTTCCAAACGTTAGAATCGGTGAAAGGGAAACGACCTCGAAAGGGAAGTATTTCTAAACATATTTTTAATGATTCAAAAGGACGAATGGAAATTCAGGAAGAAATTTTAAAATTTGATAGAAATAAAAAATTTGAAATTCGACTTTCCCATAAAAATATGGATACACATCAAGCCTTTCAGTTTTTGAATCAAGGAAATGAAATTACTCGCCTGATTTTAACGACTCAAACTCGCTTAATTCCCGTCTTTATGGGCATTTTTTCCATCTTCATGAAAAGTCGAATGAAGAAACAGCAAGAAGCAGATTTGAAAAAATTTAAGTATTTAGTGGAAAAATAAGAAATCACTTTTCAGTATCTTTAATTGCTGTATTTTTTAAATTTAGAATACTGAATTTAGAGTTGATAAAATACAACGATAATTTACGTTCTATTCCTCAAAAAAAGAACCTTATCCTTGCTCAAGAAACGGAAACACAGATTCTGGTTTACCAGGCTTTTAATCATCTGATTGTCGATTTGGCAATCAAAAATCAACGCTTTATAGGAAATCATTGTCGTTTCTCGAGAATGTCTTGGATAAAGCTAATTTTCTTTAAATGATGTCTCGTTTTGGTTGAGTAACAAAACCGAATCAAGAGCAAGTATTCGGAATAAGAACTCTTACGATGAGTTCTGAAAATGTGCTCAGCAAAGCAGCTTCTCGTCCTTATAAAAAACGTATTTATAATGACCGAGAAGATTAGCACACGGATTTAGCGAATAAACTTGTGTAGTTACAATAATATACTGATTATGATATTCATGGACACAAATAAGAAAAACGAGCGATACAACTTGATTTGAAGGAGAATTCATCGGCAAATTGAAAATTCCAAGACAATGTATTTATAAACCTGAGAATATAGATTTATATCTAAAATTAGGAATCTAAACATATTTTCTTCAAAATTGAATTTTCTAAAAAAAATTGCACGCAGATTTTTTCAATTATTCAAACGTAAAATAATGACCATAAAACACTGATTAACAAGTAACTAAATAACAACTAAGCAACTAAATACTTGAATAATCGAACAAAAAAAATAATTTCAGAAAATTTTTTCAAATTCCTTTGATAGCTTTCAATTAAATTACTTACTTTTGCATCGCTTTTTTAAGAGCGATTTGTTGAGTAAGATTCCATAAGGAACTAAAAAAGTTTAAGTAATGAAAAGAACGTATCAACCTTCAAGAAGAAAACGTAAGAATAAGCACGGTTTTCGCTCTCGTATGGCGACAAAGAATGGTCGCAAAATATTGGCAAGCCGTCGTGCTAAAGGACGTAAGAAATTATCTGTATCAAGCGAGTCTCGTCTGAAATAGTTAAATCATTGATAAAACGTATTGAATCATGAATATCAGCGATGTTTGGTATTCGTGATTCTTGTTTTATATAAGTACATATTGGTTTATAATGGAAAAAAAAATCTTCAATAAATCCGAGCGACTCAAAAGTCGAAAAATAATCGAACGGATTTTTAACAGAGAAGGTAAGTCATTTTCTAACTATCCGCTGCGAGTCATCTGGCTCGAAACGCCACTGGATACAATTTTCCCTACGCAAATTACCTTTAGTGTTTCCAAGAAAAAATACAAGAAAGCTGTTCAACGCAATCGTATCAAACGATTGATGCGTGAGGCTTATCGCTTGAATAAGTCCAAGTTCCATGCTTCTCTGAATGCTCAAGAAAAACAAGGTGCACTTATTATTATTTACTTAGCGAATGAAGAATTGCCGTTTCAAGAAATCGAAACTAAAATGAAACAAGCCTTGAAAAGATTGCGGAGAATTGTGTGAGTAATCACAAGTTCAAAACTATTTTAAGTCTTTCTTTGTATCATTTTAAATAGAACTTAGACTATGATAATTTGGAAATTCATCAAGTATATATTCAGTAGCATTTTTTTGGCAATCATAAAAATCTACCAATTATTTATTTCGCCATTATTACCGCCATCCTGTCGTTATACACCGACTTGCTCCCGATACACCGTAGAAGCTATTAAGAAATATGGCCCTTTTAAAGGCGGTTGGTTAGGATTGAGAAGAATTATGCGTTGTCACCCTTGGGGCGGACATGGACATGATCCTGTGCCTTAGTATTCGGTAAAAAATTACTTTATGTTTACTGCCGTAAATTAAAACGAAGTCTTTACATCAAAAAAATCAACATTCAGTCATTTAAGACTTTACGTCTGCCAAATACAAAAAGGGCGAACGCATCGTTTTTTTTATTCGCCAAAAACTGATTCTTTGTATCATATTGACCCTACCATCTCGAGCGTTCGGAATAGTAGGGTTATATTTTGAATAGAGAAAATTTGATAGATTTACCCTTAATAATGAACTTTAAACGGTAGATAATACTTCTGCTAAATGAGCTAAAAGCGGCTCAATCTTTCTATTATGCTTAATCGCTTTCTGGAAAGGCGTGTAAGCAATATCTTTATGAATAATCCCCACCATAATACGGCTTTGACCATTCAATAATGCTTTTACTGCTTCCATTCCCAAACGACTTGCTCTAACTCTTTCCATACAAGTTGGGCTTCCACCTCTCTGAACGTGTCCTAAAACCGTTACTCTTGTATCATATTTGTCGAAGCGTTCTTTCACTTTTTTAGCAATTTCAATTGCACCACCTTCCTCGTCACCTTCCGCCACAATAACAATACTTGAAGTCTTTTTCTTTCTAAAGTTATAATCAAGACTATCGACTAACTTATTAATATCCGTCTTTGATTCCGGAATTAAAATCGCTTCTGCACCAGTTGCGATTCCGCTATACATCGCAATAAAACCAGCATCACGTCCCATCACTTCCACGAAGAACAAACGATTATGAGCATCAGCCGTATCTTTTACTTTATCAATTGCTTCCATTGCAGTATTGATTGCCGTATCATAACCAATCGTATAATCTGTACCGTACAAATCATTATCAATCGTTCCGGGAACACCAACAAAAGACATCTCAGGATATTCACTACAAAAAATATCTGCACCTGTGAATGTCCCATCACCACCAATCGCTACAACGCCTTCAATACCAGCTTTAGATAAATTTTCATACGCTTGTCGGCGACCTTCTGGCGTTTTGAAAGATGTACTTCGAGCAGATTGCAAGATTGTTCCTCCTTTTTGAATGATATTACTAACGGAGCGAGAATCCATAGGAATTATTTCTCCATCAATCATACCTGCATAACCTCTTCTAATTCCTAATACTTCCAAATTATAATGCAACGCAGTACGCACTACTGCACGAATACAAGCATTCATTCCTGGAGCATCTCCACCTGATGTAAAAACAGCTATTTTTTTCATATTCTTTAATTGACAATTGATGATTAAGCATTAATAATGAAAATAAAATAAAAAAATTTAATCAAAAAAACTTATAATCTCTAATTACACTAGAGCATCAAACAATTTATAATTTATCATTATTTAATAATTAGTAATTCTCAATCACTACAAATAACGTCGCCTAACCTTTTTAACAAAGGTTTTTGCTTGATCTATTTTTTTATCACTTGTCCAGTCAAACTCTGGAATTAATATTCTAGTAATATAATTTTTCGCTTGTTCGAAATCATTGAAACTATTTAGCGTATCAATTGCATCGTCATACTGAGCTTTATTCCCTTTAAACAATTCACTAATTGTCAAGAAACGCTCATTAATTCCCATCGATGTTTTCAAATCAGCAATCGCTGACGCACTTAATTTTTCAGATAAATCCGTTGCAATTTTAAACTCAAATAGTTCTTCTATCTCTGCCGAATTATTATTAATTGGTTCGTAAACGATTTCCTTTGGCTTCTCGACTACTATCGGCTTTGGCGTTTCTACCTTTGGTGTTTCAGCTTTAGGTCGCTCAACAACCGGTTTTGGGATGGGCTTCGGAGTAATTGGTTTCGGCTTTTCCGTCACCTTTGGAGGCCAAACAGGTTTTGGCATTTCTTTAACTGGTGCTAGTTTCGGTTTTTCCGTTCTTTTTACTGCCTCCGCAAAATCACCTTCCAAAACGACTTCATATAAATCCTGTATTCTTCTTAATAACAAATCTCGCTCAATCGATGATAAACCTTCCGATTCTTGAAAAATATTAAATAATCTATCAATTCCCGATAATACCTTATTTGCCTTATTCCAATTCATAATTCGCTTTGTTAAAGTGTCAAAATTACACAATGAAAACAGAAATACAAAATCTATCTATTTTCAATTACTTGCATCTCTATTTTTTTGCTAAAATAACGTAAGTTTTCTATAAACGACACGCTTCCAACTTATCTTTTATATTAATTTTATATGTTTGTAGAATTGCTCGTGTTTAAGCGTTTTTAACACTAAAAAACACCGCTCCATCTTTCAACAAACGATATATTATGTTTTTAGAACCACATTTCACCAATCACAGAAGTGGCTCAATAGAAATTATCTGCGGCTCCATGTTTTCGGGAAAAACCGAAGAACTTATCAGACGATTAAAACGAGCATTAATTGCTAATCAAGAAGTAGAGATATTTAAGCCTTCGATTGATACTCGATATGATCAACAAAAAATCGTTTCACACGATTCTAATTTTATCAAATCAACTCCGGTCAAAAAATCAATCGATATTTTGACGGCTTGTGAAGGTAGAAAAATAAACGTTGTCGGAATCGACGAAGCTCAATTTTTTGATTTAGAGTTAGTGAAAGTTGCAGAAACATTATCGTTAAGAGGTGTTCGAGTTATCGTTGCCGGTTTAGATATGGATTTTAAAGGTCGTCCTTTTGGTCCAATGCCTTATTTGCTTTCAGTCGCAGAATATGTGACGAAAGTTCATGCAATTTGCCAACGATGTGGCAATTTAGCGACGCATTCTTATCGTTTGGTCGCCGATGATTCAGAAATACTTTTGGGAGAGAAACAAGAATATGAACCTCGTTGTCGAACGTGTTACAGCGAAGGATAATCCAAGAAAGTTATCAGGTGAATGATCTTTAAATTTCATCAAAATTATTGTCAATTTAATGGTTTTCAATTTACTTACGATGACTATTTTTGGTACAGGCAAACGCAATAAAATAGGATTGTGATTTTGAATTGGTATTTTTGAATTTGGTCGTAAAGTATTGAAAATGTTGCGGCAGCGAAAAATAACCGCTACGAAAATAATACCTTTCTTAAAGACAAAAAAGACCATCATTTCGATTTCTAAAAATCGGAATGACGGTCTTTTAACGCCTATTCACACCTTCACTCAAAGTGAAAGTAGGAAATGTTTGACTACTTTACCAACGTGACGTTCTGCGGGCTTCCCTTTTCGGAGCTTCTCCGAAATGACGAATATCATACGTAAAAATCACCATCACGTAACGCTGCAAAACTACCGTTTGAATATCTTCGATATACGCTGGTGTTACGTTTCGTGAAATACTTGTATTCTGATTCAATAAATCGTACACTTTGAAACGTAAATCTCCACGATTATCCTTCAAGAATTTTCGGCCAAAACTGACATTCCATAAAAAGTAATTTTGATTAAACCCATCGCTCAAACCATCATAATAATTATGAATTAAATCCGTCCGAAAAATCCAATGTTCGCCCAAAATCAAATTCAAAACACCAGTAGAAGTTTGGTTGAAATATTGCGTTGTCGCAAAACCATTCGCCGTATTCGTTGAATTATTAATATTCGACATCGAAGTTAAGGTGAAATCAACTTTTTCGCTAATATTACTGCTTAGTGTAATTCCAATCCCTGCTGTCGCTGTATTTGCAACATTTTCAATCTCCTGAATCAATCCCGGTTGCGTCGTATAACTTGCCGAAATATTAAAATTCAAATTCGTTTTCAATTTTTTAATTGGCATACCATAAGTCATAAAACCATTTGCTCGGAAGTAGCCTTTCAAGTTCACAGGTGTGATCAATTGTCCACCTCTTCCCAATACAATTCCGTCTGCCAACAATGTATCTTTTCGTGCAATAAACGTACTATTTCCAATATAATTTTGTCTTAAATCAGCAGAAAGCATCGCATAAAAAATCGAAGATTTTTCCGTATTCGTTTTATTATACCGTAAACTCAAACGATGCTTAACCTCCTGTTCTAAATCCGAATTTCCTATTTGTAATTGTAACGGATTACTATTATCAATCACATTTTGTAATTGCGAAATAGACGGCGGATTTGTATTCGTTCGATAGAAAAAACGCAAATTTTCAGACTTAGAAAAGTTTTTTCGAATCATTGCAAACGGAATCAAATTCACAAAATTCCGAGAAATATTATCTTCTATTGGATAAATTAATTCATTCGTCAATTCTGACCATTGCACACCAAGCCCTGCCACAATCATCATCCTCCCTCTGTCCCCAAAACGGATACCCAAACCCGCTTTCTGTGTCAAATAGTCACTTACAAATCCATTAGAAAGTGTCGTATTAAACGTAGAATATTCTTGCGTTGTTTCCTCAAAATCATACGTTTCCTTATCCGAAACTGTCCGCTCAATCGATGCATTAAAATCAACATAAAGCACCATTTTTTCACTAATCGGCTCGGTGTACATCACTCTCGCACTTGTATTCCAACCATTATTATCCAAATCCGAATTTTGGTCTAAAGTATCCGAAAGTACCGTATTGGTAAAATAATTATTACGAGAAAGTAATTCACTATTTCCTGTATTTTCATTATAACCAGAGTTCAAAGAGATCGAAAAACTCCGTCCTTGCTTCTCAAAACGTTGGCGATATGAAACTCGACCAGTAAAATTTATAGCTGCCAAATCCGATGTAAAATTATAATCTATCGTATTTAAAACATCGCTTGATGCGATGTTTTGACCGGAAATCATTTGAGAACCTGTATTTTGCTGAATACTCAGCCGAGGTTCAATCGTCAAACTCTTATACTCATCGAACTTATAATCCAATCTCAAATTTGCTCGATGATTTATATTTCGACTTTGTGAAGTATCATTTTCAGTATAAATTTGATTAAAATCATTCGCATCACTCAAGAATGTTCTCGCCAAATTTTGTCTAGAATCATTATCTGACATATTGAAAAAATAACTTCCCGATACATCTAACTTTTTGCCCCATTTATCGCTGTAATTCACACCTAAAGCATGTGTTGTCGTAATTCCATTTTGAGCATTTACCAAGAAATCCGAAGAACTACCGCCACCGGATCCACGTCCGCCCCCTCGTCGTCCTCGTCCACTCGAACCCATTACGCCTAATAAATCATCATTAGAAAAATTCTGTTGATTTACATTATTTGTTTGTGCGATAAGTGAAATTCGTCTTGCATTTTTGAAAAAATTAATATTTCCACCGGCAGCATATCGATCTTCATAACCATAACCAGCATAAATTTTTCCAAACTCACCACTTCGCATATTCTTTTTGGTAATAATATTAATCGTTTTCGTCGTTTGTCCATCGCTCACACCAGTCAGCTGCGATTGCTCACTTTCTTTATCATAAACTTGGATTTTTTCTACGACTTCTGCTGGCAAGGTTTTCAATGCCGCATTTGGATCATTACCAAAAAAGGGTCGTCCATCCACCAAAACTTCTTTTACTTCTTCTCCTTGTGCCGAAATTTTTCCGTTTGTACTCGTCACCCCGGGCATTTTTCTAATCAAATCCTCCGCTGTCGCATCAGGATTTGTCTTAAATGCATTTGCGTTAATTTCCGTCGTATCTTCCTTCTGAACGACTGTCAGGACTTGCTCAATAACTTCAACTTCTTCTAATTCAATATTATTCGTTTCAATCGTAATAAATTCAAAATCGACATTTCCACGAACAAAAACGGCTTGGTAATACGTTTTAAAACCGATATACGATACTTTCAAAGTATAGCGACCTTGTGGCACATTTTCTAATTTGAAATTACCATATTTATTCGTCGAAGTTGCTCGAAATAAAGAATCGGTCGCATTTCCTAAAATGACATTTGCACCAATAATATTATCATCATTTTTATCTATGATTTTCCCCGAAGCCATATAAGACTGCGCAAAGGTGAGCGTCGTCATAAAGGTTATTAATAATGTGTAAAGTAGTTTCATTTTTAAAAATTAGAAATTTTAAATTAAAATTTTTTTTGGCTAAAAATGTAGCATTAGAAATTAGAAATTAACTGTTTCAACGATAAAAAATTACGCTAAAACAGTCAATAATTCCTAATTTAATTTAATGTGCTTCTTCGATTTCTTCTTTAGATGGCTTTTGACCTTTTTTACCTTTCTTACCTCTTTTCGCTCTAGCTTTTCCGCCACGTTCAGGTTTCAGCATTGCATCGAACTTTTCGATTTGCGTTGGCGTCAAAAGTGATTTGACTTCCTCGTCATGATTAGTACGGATTACCTGCATTTTAGTACGGATTGCATCTCTATCTATTTCTTCTCCTGCCTCTCTTCTCTCGCCTATTTCTGTACGAATCTGCTGCATCTCTTTCGCATACTTCAGGTTAATCGCTTCTACCTTTTTTGTCTGTTTTTTGTTTAATTCTAATTCTAAGATCAAGCGTTCTGTTTCTTTTTTAGCTTGTTCAACCGGATTACCACCTCTTCTTCCGCCTTGTGGCTGAGCGTAAGCAAATGCAATAGTCAAAACCATTGCTAATGTCATCATCATTCCTTTTACTGATATTATCATTCTTTTGATATTTTTAATTATTAATGATATTTCTTAAAATTGAAATACTCGTTTTCAATTATTAAAAAACGAAATACACATCTTTGACGACACGAACCAAAAATAATTTAATCCAAATCTCGATTTCTTTATAAAAAAGGTGATTTTATGTATGAATGACGAATATTTAATCACTAAAAATATAGCGATAGCACGTTTTATCGGTAGCATTTTTTTTAGGTATAAAAGATATAGCAATCATTCAAACTAAATAAGTGGTAGTCGTCATTTGCCTTTAAACCTCTAGCACCTTTTTTTTACAATTATTACTAAATACAATCAAATTTTTAACAAAATTGTACTTTCACCGCTTCGTTCTGTATTTTTACGGTATTATAAATGAAATGAATTTTTAGTTTAATTTTACAGTTTACCAAAAACAAAAAATTAAAACTACCTTTTTTTATGATTCATTTCACTAAACACAAGTATAAATAATGATTACATTAATTTTATTCGGACCTCCGGGCAGCGGTAAAGGAACTCAAGCCGCAAATTTAGTTGAGAAATACGGCTTATTACACATTTCTACAGGTGACCTTTTTCGTTACGAAATGAAAAACGATACACCACTTGGTTTGAAAGCAAAAAGTTATATTGAGAAAGGAGAATTGGTTCCGGATTCTGTAACTATCGGAATGTTGAAAAACAAAATGGATGCGAATAAGGCTGTAAAAGGTTACATTTTAGATGGTTTTCCAAGAACAACTCCTCAAGCGGAAGCATTGGACGAACTATTGGCATCAGGAAGAAATGAAGTGACGACTTTAGTTGCTTTAGAAGTTGCCGATGATGTACTGGTTCAACGCCTCTTAGGTCGTGCAGCGACTTCTGGTCGTGCCGATGATGCAGATGTAGATATCATCAAAAATCGTATCGAAGTATATAAAGAACAAACTTCTGTCGTAGCAGAATATTATGGTCGTAGCGAAAAAACAGCTTACGTAAATGGTGTTGGAACGATTGAAGAAATTGGTAATAGATTAGGTGAAGCGATTGATACCTTTTTGGCGTAACGAATTGCTCATAGAATTTATATATCTTTGCATTATAAAACGCCATTGTATCTTATGCAATGGCATTTTTGTTTTAGGAAAGTGAGTAGCTGACTTTAAGTTACCTGCACACTACGATTACAAAAAAAATATTATACGTTAAGAAGTTTATTCCTAACTCTTAATTGAAAAATCATAATTAGAAAAAGGTGGCTGAGAATAGAAACTTTGTAGATTACGTGAAGATGTGTTGCCGTTCGGGGCGAGGAGGTGCTGGTTCGAGTCATTTGCATCGTGATAAAATAACCGCAAAAGGTGGACCTGACGGTGGCGACGGCGGACGTGGCGGACATATTGTTTTGAGAGGAAATACTCAAATGTGGACGTTATTGCCTTTAAAATATAGAAAACACGTTATCGCTGGAGACGGTGGTGTCGGAAGTGGAAGTCGTTCTTCTGGTTCGGATGGAGATGATGTCTTTTTGGATGTTCCACTCGGGACGATTATAAGAGATGTGGAAACTGGCGAGGTTGAATTTGAAATTACAAAAGATGGCGAAACCCGAGTTTTGGTATCTGGTGGTCGTGGTGGTTTAGGTAATTTTAACTTTAAATCTTCTACGAATCAAGCTCCTCGTTATGCTCAACCTGGTGAAGAAGGTACTGATGAATGGAAGATTTTAGAATTGAAAGTATTGGCAGATGTTGGTTTAGTTGGTTTTCCGAATGCCGGAAAATCTACCTTACTTTCTGTGGTAACGGCTGCAAAACCGAAAATTGCCAATTACGCTTTTACAACTTTAACACCGAATTTAGGTATCGTTCGATATCGTGGTTTTAAATCATTTATCATCGCTGATATTCCTGGAATTATTGAAAATGCTCATGAAGGTAAAGGTTTGGGACATCGCTTTTTGCGACATATCGAACGAAATTCAACTTTACTTTTTATGATTTCGGCAGATACCGATAGCATTTCCAAAGAATATCAAATTCTATTGAATGAATTAGAAATGTATAATCCAGAATTATTGGATAAACCAAGGGTTTTGGCAATTACGAAATCTGATTTGATTGATGAGGAATTGAAAGAATTACTTTTACCTGAAATTCCTAAGAAAATTCCACATATTTTTATTTCGTCAGTAGCTCAAATTGGCTTGATGGAATTAAAAGATTTATTGTGGGAAACACTAAATAAAGATATTATTGAGGTGAAATTAGAAGAAAATCCAAATACTAAAACAAGCTTGGGTTGGTAAGATTTCTTTGTTATCGCCTTTGGCTCATTGTCCAATTATTTCCTTGTTTTTATCGTTTACGATTGACAATCAAATATCCGACAATGAGCGAAGCGATGATAGTTGAACCGCCGAGTACTCCGGACAAATAATCATTTCATTCTTTTATATTGTCGAAACATAATATAAGCTCGTTCATTTATTTTTACCAAATTCTCTGTTTCCTCCATTAATATTCCCAACCAATTATATACGAATGACTTTTGGTTTTCCTTATAAAAATATGGGTTATAACCTTTGTTAAATAATCTAGTATCGAAATCCCTTAGAAAGACTTCTCCATTAATAAAAAATTGAATCGATTGTAATAAATAATGTTCCGGTGGCGGAGCGATTACTTTCGCTGTGGACATATAATTTATGTTCTCTACCAATACTTTATTCGATCGAATCGGATTTATTTTTTGTGGGACATATTGTCTTTGGATTTTCCTTCCAGGTAATTTTAATCGTTCCTTTCTGAATCGATTTTTATTTTCAAAATAAGCATCAAAAAATCCGACATCACTTATTTCTACAGCATCATAGACCAATAAGTTATCAATTTGTTTGACGTAAATTCGACCCTTAAATTGCCAATAAATAAAAAGTTGACGATTCACACCACCATTTTTTATATATTCATAATAATTCGGAAAATCATCATCTCTTGACATTTCAAAATTTACTTTTAACGGCAAAAAACGAATTACATTATTCACTTGACGATTCTCAAAAACACCAATCGTATCTACTCCAAAGT
>Ga0209712_10003442_pt1 | contig 12820 bp, 14 predicted proteins | sample ArcOceMetagenome_FD_187443 | JGI IMG/M metagenome (GOLD analysis project Ga0209712, IMG submission 187443) | Marine eukaryotic phytoplankton communities from Arctic Ocean - Arctic Ocean - Greenland ARC118M Metagenome (SPAdes) (version 2) | ecosystem: Environmental > Aquatic > Marine > Oceanic...
GTTCCTGCAGACAGGTTACATCTGGGGAAGGCGGTCACAGAAATCTCACAGTCCAAAACTGGCGTGATCGCCAGAACTGATAGAGTTAGCATTTCAGCGAATAAAATCATCCTCGCGCTACCGCCACGTGTCGCGCAAGCAATCACATTCGACCCTGCATTGCCTGCGGATCAATGCGAGGCAATGGGCAACGTGGCAACATGGATGGCAGGACACGCCAAATATCTGGCGACCTATGACAAAGCACATTGGCGTGACGCAGGGCTTTCGGGTGACGGTCAAAGCAGACGCGGGCCGATGGTTGAATTCCACAACGCATCGCCGCAATCAGGCGGGCCATACGCAGTTTTCGGGTTTGTTGGCTTTGATGCAAACACACGGGCAGCGCACCGCGATGAAATGACCCAAATGGCGACCGATCAGTTGGAGCGTCTGTTTGGGGCCAAGCCCCGACAGCTTATTCTGCAAGATTGGGCGCAAGACACACTGACCGCAACACCCGCCGATCACATCAGCGGTGGGCATCCGGCATATGGGCGACCGCCTGCATTGACGAACATCTGGGACGGGCGGATCATTCTTGGATCATCTGAAATGGGCCAATCGATTGGCGGGTTTCTAGAGGGCGCGTTAGAAGCAGCACAAGATGTAGGAAACCTGCTGCGGCAAGGCTGAAAACTGTGACAAGCAGGCCATAGCTGCTAAATCCTGCAAACGAGGACTATCGCGATTCGGAACGGACACAGTATCTAGAACGGGCTCGGGGGGCACTGTTGGGGATTATTTATGCGTCCTCTTTTTGCTCTTTTGATCGCTCTGTTACCTGCCGCAACACCCGCCTTTTCCGAAGGGCGCGAGGTGATCGGCAATGGACGTTTGTTTACCAATGACTTTTTCGGCGACGGGCGCGACAGATGGCGCACGGGGTCTTACGTCTATAGCCACGTGCGTGCGCGTGACACCTATACGGGCTACGAAGAATTTGGCGATCTCATAGAATACCGTCTGCGTGCTGAAATCATTGCACCTGCGACGGGCCCCGCGCCTGGTGATCGACTTTATGTTGGCGCAATGTCGATTGGGGCAATTACGCATTTTGATTACAGCGGGTTTCAGGTTTCACTTGGGTCGGAATTGACGGCAGTTGGGCCATAAACTGGGATGTCCGTATTCCAAGAAAAATTTCACGATACTTTGGGTATGACAGAGCCGCTTTACCCCGATGATCAAATCGAAAATGCGTTTTACCTAAGTGGGATCGCGGCTGCGACGCGGTCATTTCGCGTTGGGCAAAACACCAGCGTTCGTCCCTTTATTGAGGGGCAGATCGGCGCAGAAGATTTGGTTCGCGCAGGGGCTGACATGATTATCGGTCAAGTGGCACAAGATGATCTGCTGCTGCGTGATGTGGTAACTGGGCAACTGTACCGCGCCACTGAAGGCGACGGTGTTGGGCTGTCTTACCTGCTTGGTGTCGATGGGGCCTCCGTTTTTGACAGTAATTATCTGCCTGCCGATATGGGCTATACAGTGTCGGATACGCGCACACGCGCTAGAGCTGGTGTGTTTTGGCAGATGGGCGAGGACGTGTCGTTCTTTTACGGGGCGACATATCTATCCGAAGAATTCGAAGGCCAGTTTCTTGGATTACTGAAGCTAAATTTCAACTTCTAATGAAATAGTTACGGCCCTTTGTTAAAGTGGGTTAATTGAAACCGTTTCAGCTTGTTAATATTTAAGCATAATTCTGCGCGTTTAATGACGTGGATAACTTGAGGCAGATAACAGGCATGAAAGCGGGCTTAATTGGCACGTTTGTCATCTCCTGGTCACAGACAGATATTGATGGGCAGCATGCGCCGGTCACCGATCTTAATGTAGGCACGGCTTGGTCTTGGACCGGCGAAGCAGTACGTGTTGATGGACCAAATGGCATTTTGCCATTGGGTGTGTCACAAAGTGAGACAGACATTCGCAGCCGCGCCGCATTGACCGTGCGCAGGCTTTTGGCATCCGCGCAGGTTGACACGCGCCGCATGGATGCAGCCGTGCTGCAAGAACCACTTTTTGAAGACAGCTTTCGCGTAACCGACGGGTTTGATACGTGGATCATCGCGCTGATTAACACCGGCGTAAACCGCAAACCTTTGTGCATGTTCATGGATGAAATCCCACCCCGCGCCCAAGACTTATGGGTCGTCGACCACCGGATCGAAACAACACTGCGCCGCTTTTCACAACCCGCACAAGGCGGTGTTGTTTGTTTCACACCCGGCACGATGATCATGACCCCAGACGGTGCGCGTGATGTCGCAAACCTGTCCGAGGGTGATTTTGTCCAGACCGCCGACAATGGCCGGACCGAGGTGCTTTGGCTTGGACAGCGCCGTGTGACAGGTGCACGACTTCAGGCCGTGCCATCGTTGACACCGGTGCGTTTGCGGGCAGGGGCGCTGGACCAAGATGTACCTGACGCGGGACTTTTGGTGTCACCAGATCACCGGATTGTACTCCGCGGGGCACGTGCGTGCGCGCTGTATAACGCGGACGAAGTCCTTGTGACCGCCCGCGACCTGATCAACGATCACTCGATCACTCGATCATTCGTGACCACTCTCAGCGCGAAGTCACCTATATTCACATGATGCTACCGAGCCACGAAATCGTGTTTGCCAACGGCGTCGCCACCGAAAGCTTCCACCCCGCCAGCGCAGAACTGTCGGCAATGGAAGACGCATCTCGCGACCGGATGTTTGATCGGTTGCCGGACTTGTGCGACAGTGTTCACAACTACGGCGACTATGCGCGACGTGTGTTGTCAGACAGCGAAGCCGCGATCTTGCAGCACGCTTAATCTTTGTGCGCGACAGGACCGCCGCTGGATTTCCACGTCGAAAACCCGTCGCGCAGATGCGCGCAGGCAAATCCCATATCGTTCAATGTGGCGACCGTTAGTGCGGACCGCCAGCCAGATGCACAATGGAACAAAAATGTTTTGTCTTGAGCAAAGATGTCTTTGAAATACGGGCTTTCGGGATCAACCCAAAACTCGGCCATGCCACGCGGGCAATGAAAACTGTTCGGAATGAAGCCCGACCGGTCCCGTTCACGCACATCGCGCAGGTCCACGATGACAACGTCTTCGTCATCCAGCATCTTAATCGCATCGGGCGTGGCGACCTCAACGATCCGCGCGCGCGCAGCCGCGACAAGTGCGGCGGCGGATGTTTTCAACTTTGCCATTCGCTATCCTTGCTTGAAAAGAGTGCCAAACGGCAGGTCGGTCAAGTCTTTACCGCTAAGCTGGGCCATATGCCACGCAAGCACTTGATTACTTGATAAAACAGGCAAACCGGTCTCTGCCTCAAGCTTTTCAATAATATCCAGCGTGCGCAGGTTTGTGCACGACAAAAACAGCGCGTCGATACCGCCCTTGGCCGCAAGGGTCACTGCCGCGTCATACGTCGATTGTGAGCTGATATGTGCGACGACGGTTTCGCAAGCCTCGTCAAATGACCCAAACACTGGACATGCGACGCCGTTGGCTTCCAACACATTCACAAGATGCGCAGACACGTCTTCCACATAAGGGGACAAAAATCCTAACCGCTTGATATTCAATGTGGCACAGGCGGCAAGCAGACCGCTGACGGGCTGGGTAACCTCGGGCGTTGTGCACCCCTCACGAACCAGTCGTGCGATGTTATCGGCGCCGATTTGTGCGGTGCCAGATGTGCAGCCATAGCCCACAACGCTGAACTCGGTGGGTTCGGCAAACAGGCTGGCAGCCGCAGGCAGCGTCTCAGCCATCTGTTGCAACGTATCTCGGGTCACTTGGGTCGCTGTGGGCACACGGGTCACATAAATCAGCGGACCTGCGCCAAAGATGCGCCTGAAATCCTGCTCAATCGTTTCGTCTGATTGCAACACAATCAGACCCATCGCGGGCACGGCTGGGTTGGTTGTGAAATCAAAGCTCATAGCACAACCATATCACGTGTGTAGGGCGCAGATAAGAACCGTGCGCCAGTGTCAGTCACCACAATATTTTCTTCGTGGACCAGCATTTTGCCAGCCCCCACGTCGATGCCGGGTTCTAAGGTTAGGACCATGCCTTCGGCCAATACGGTCTGATCAGCAGGGATCAACGATGGCCATTCGGTTAATTGCATACCTAACCCGTGACCTAGGCGGCCGGTGTCGGACCCGCCCGCGCCGCCAGTGACAATGTCGTCCATTGCGTGGAAAAGCTGTGCGGCAGTCGCACCAGGTTTGGCAATAGCCATGGCGGCATCCACGGCGTCGATCAACTTGGCATGGGCGGCTTGGGACGTATCCGTCACCGACCCAACCGTAAAATTGCGGTCAAAATCGCAGAAATAACCGTCAACCACGAGGCCAGTGTCGAGCATGAGTATATCACCGTCCTGCAACGGCGCGTTCGAAGCAGGCGAGATCACATCATCGTACCCACCAATGCCGGCACCACCCGCTAGATAGGGAACGAAGTCGGCCCCTTCATCCAAGCAAAGCATCTGGAACTTGCGGAACACAGTCGACAGTGGCACGCCGACGCCTGCAATTTCGGGAACACGGGCAAAGGCACGGTTGGCCACATCACAGGCGATTTGGATCGTGGCAACCTCCGCCTCGGATTTGATCATGCGCAAGGCAGGGATGATCCCGCCGTCGCTGATAATCTTGGACCCAATCGCGCCTTGCAGCATGTCAAAATCATCCAGCGGCATGCGCAAATGCGTTTCCAGCCCCATTGGTGTTGCGACCTTTGCACAACCTAATTCGCGCAGCGTGTCGGCCAAAAGACCCACACCGTCGTCGTCATAATCAGGTGACCGCCATGTGCGGATGTCCGTAATCCACGACCGCGCCATCAACGCCGCGCCAATGGTTGGGATCACCGCAACCGGATCACCGCTTGCAGGCACAACCAAGAACCAAGGCCTTGCAGGACTTTCCCAGAACCGTGTCAAATACCCCGTGAAATATCGCACCTCTGGTTCAGTCGTCAGCAGCAACGCGTCGATACCGCGGTCCGTCATCATGGCTTGGGCGCGGGCGTTGCGGGCCATGTATTCTGACGCGTGAAACACTTAGGCGACCCCTTCCGACAGCACCGCAAGCACACGGGCGTCGGTGGGCAAATCCAAACCGACAAGCAACGCGACAAGCCCAGCACCACCTGATGTAGAACAGGCCAAATCATGGGCCGCCAACACTGGCATCGCGGCTTGAGCCTCATCTTCGGAAATCGTGACAAACACATCAGCGTCAGTTGCCAGTCCTTTGAGCGCGATTAAAGACGGTTCTTTGCAGTCCAAACGACCCATTTCAGACGTGAGCCCATCGGCCAAGACACAGTGGCCCGCCTTAATGGAATCTATCAGGGCAGGGGCAAACTCAGGTTCGACCACAATGATCTGCGGGGCGTCACCCCACTCAGAACGGGCCATTGCAGCGGCGGCTCCGGCCAATCCACCGACGCCTGCTTGCAGCAATATATGTGTAGGGGCGGCAGGCATTTGGGCAAACACCTCGTCCATCAACACGCAATAACCTTCCATCAGGCGGTGGGATACCTCGTAATATTCATCCCATGACGTGTCCGACAACAAGGTCCACCCGTTTGCATCGCCATCGGCCATCGCGGTTTCCATGCTTTGCGCATAATTCGTACCCGCGCGCACGACGTCGGCGCCCATGTCGCGCAGACGCACAGCAAAGCTTTCTGGCACAGCTTCGGCCAAATAGATAACAGCTTTGGCGCCAAACACCTTGGCACCAGCGGCAACGGACAGGCCGTGATTGCCTGCACTGGCACTGACATAGGTGCGACCAGCCAGAACGCCAGACAGATCATCACCGCCAATGGCGGCAGCATCATGTGCGATCACATAGGCAGCACCCAGCGCCTTGAAACTACCAAGCCCCATGCGGTCGCGCTCATCTTTGACATGAACCGAGGTCACACCTGCCAGCTTGGCCAGACCGGCCGCATCAACCAACGGGGTGGCTTTGGCCACGGGGCAACGGGCGAGCAACGCAGCAGGGGCCGCTGCATTAACGCTTGGGGCAGGGATCTGCGCAGGCATTGTGATCAGCGTTTCAGCATGGCGGAATGGATTCGGAAAACTGTGCATTTTATGGCCCTATATTTGTTAACCAGATGAAGCCTTAAGGGGCGCGTCAGCGTCAATAGGAAATGACCTGAATGGGTCATTCATAGATTCTCTAGAAATACTACCGACATAAAAGTGCCCAAAAGCGACCCTTCTGGGGTGGCCACCATACCGAGGCCCGTGTATTCGCAGCTTAGTGATACGTGCTTTGGCACAAAAACAATGACGTTTATGGGCGTAAAGTGACGTTTTACGCGGGGCGGCTGACCCTGATCTGGGCATTCGGCAACCAAAAGGGTGCTTTTTTCAGTTTAACTGTTGCAATAAGAAGCGCTTACCCCCGTTAATATCGCCATTCATAGGGAGACTAACATGTCTGACGTCAGCGCCTATGGGTCCAAATAGGGTAATTTGATAAGAGAGTGTTTTTGGCTCATCGTAACCACTGACGAGTGGAAGATGAGACAGACAACTGGAACACGCAAAAGCCCCGGCGAGAAGCTGGTCAAAGATATCAAGCGCACGACGCGCAAGCCTGATCGCACGCTCCGAGGGCGACACTTCCTTGCATTACCGTGTGATGGATGGTGATGTGGCCGTAGGTGAACTTCACATGCGCGATCTGGTAAAAGCACTGGTGCCGCGTATCTCCTCAGCAGCATAGGCATGACATGACACAAAGCCCCGCCCACACATCATATGACGTGATTATTGTGGGCGGGGCGATGTACGGATCAAGCATCGCTTGGTTTCTTTCCAACCATCCCGATTTTGACGGAAGGGTCTTGGTCGTTGAACGCGATCCGACCTATGAATGGGCATCCACGTCCCACACGAATTCCTGCATCCGCCAGCAATTCAGCGTACCGATAAACATCAAGATCAGCCAGTTTGGCGCAGATTACGTTAAATCGTTCCGCGACCAAATGGGCGGCGACCCCCGCGTCCCCGATGTTGTGCTGCAATCGTTTGGCTACATGTATTTGGCCGACAGTGCCGCTGGCGCAGACGCCTTGCAATCCGTGCAACAAATCCAAGCTGCCAATGGCGCGGGCACAAAACACATGACCGCCGCCCAGATCAAAGCCACATATCCTTTCTACAACATGGACGACATCGTTGCGGGCAATCACAACCTGATCGATGAAGGCTACTTTGACGGCAACACACTGTTTGATTGGTGGAAACGATCTGCGCGCGAACGCGGTGTTGAATACATCCACAATTCAGTTGTCAGCATGACCAAAACAGAGACAACCGTGCAAAGCGTGACACTGGCCAGCGGCGAAACCGTCGCTTGCGGCTATGTCGTCAACGCATCCGGTCCGCGCGCCGTTCTGACATCTCGCATGGTAGGCATCGAAATCCCGATCGAGCCGCGTAAGCGACATACTTTCATCTTTTCAGCCGCCGAAAAACTGGACCGAGATCTGCCGCTTACAATCGACCCAAGCGGGGTGCATATGCGCAGTGACGGGCAGTATTATATGGCCGGATGCGCGCCCGATGACGATAGCGTCGTGGACTACAACGACTTCACCCCCGACCACACCATCTGGGAAGAAAAAGTCTGGCCGATCCTCGCCCACCGCGTGCCCGCGTTTGAGCGGATCAAGCTGATGAATTCTTGGGTCGGGCATTATGCCTACAATACCTTTGACCAAAACGCGATCATCGGGGCGCACCCAGATGTGACCAATTTTATCTTTGCCAACGGGTTCTCTGGGCACGGGTTCCAACAATCCCCCGCCATGGGGCGCGGCATTGCGGAACTGATCGCAACGGACGATTACCAGACACTCGACCTGACACCGTTCAGTATCAACCGGATTATCGCAGGCGAAAAATTCCCCGAACAAGCCATCATCTAAGCGACAGGAAACATCATGAAAAAACTCGTACTCACTGGGGCAGCAGGCGCGCTGGGCTCTCAACTTCGCAAACCCTTGGCCGCAATGTGCGACACGTTTGTGTCCACTGATCTGGCCGAAAGCCTCGACAATCTGGGCCGCAATGAGACTTATGTTAAGGCGGATGTGTCCGACCTTGCAGCGATGGAATCTCTGCTCAAAGGCGCCGACATGGTGATCCACTTCGGCGCCATCGCAGACGAGGCCCCTTGGGACGATATCCTGCAATCCAACATCATCGGGGCTTATAACGTGTGGGAGGCCGCCTACCGGAACGGCGTCAAACGGGTGGTCTATGCGTCATCGGTACACGCGGTTGGGATGCATCTGAAAACCGACACCATCGGCCTTGATGTATCGCACCGCCCTGACACATATTACGGTCTGGCAAAATGTTTCGCCGAAGATCTTGCATCGCTGTATTGGGACAAACGCGGCATTGAGTCCGTCTGCATGCGCATCTTTTCTGCCGCACCACCGACCAACGCGCGGTCCATCGGCACGTGGCTGTCGACAGACGACTTGATCCACCTCGTGGAACGGTCCGTCAACAGCCCCGTCGTGGGGTTCACCACCGTTTACGGCATCTCAAACAACGACCGCGCAGTGGTCGACAATACCAAAGCAGGGCATCTGGGCTACCGACCAAAAGACAACGCCGAAGACTTCGCCACGGATGTCTTCGTGTCCACCCCGCCGCTCGACAACAAAGACCCTGCCAATCTGTGCATCGGCGGGCCATTTGCGACTGTTAAATTGGGCAACTCCGGTGTAGCGGGTATCAAAGCCATGAACACAGACGGAGACAGCTAATGTCCGCACTTTTCGAGCCGCTTAAGATCAAAGACATCACGCTGCGCAATCGCATCGGGATGGGGCCAATGTGCCAATATTCGTCCAATGACGGTGTGGCGACCGATTGGCACATGGCCCATATCGGTGGCGTCGCCATGGGCGGCACGGGCCTGATCATCGCAGAGGCCACGGCCGTTACACCGGACGGACGGATCACACCGGGCTGTGCTGGGCTTTGGAACGACGCACAAGTCGCAGCCATAGCGCCGGTAAACGCATTTGCGAAATCCTGTGGCGCTGTTATCGGCGTGCAGATCGGGCATGCGGGGCGCAAGGCATCTGCTGCACGGCCATGGGATGGTGGCACACATTTGCCCGATGACAATGGCGGCTGGCCGATTGTTGGCCCCACAGATGACGTGTTCGACAAAGACGGCACGCGATTGAACAAAGCCCCATCTGCCATGTCCATCGCGGATATCCAAGCCATGACAGCCAGCTTTGTTGCGGCGGCAAAACGGTCGCTGGACGCAGGCTACGAGCTATTAGAAATCCACGGCGCGCACGGCTATCTGCTGCACAGCTTTTTCACGCCGTTGGTCAACACACGGACCGACGCATACGGCGGCGATTTTGAAGGGCGCTCGCGGTTCATGCGCGAAACCGTGGCTGCCGTGCGCGAGGTCTGGCCAGAACGCCTACCGCTCGCAGTGCGCCTGTCCGTCACAGATTGGATCGACGGCGGCTTGACTATTTACGACAACATCCAAATGGCCACGGCCCTGCGCGATCTTGGCGTAGATATGATTGACTGTTCAGGTGGTGGGGCGACACCTGCCGCGCGGGCCTCGATTGGCACACGGACGGCTGATCAGGTCGGCATGGCGGCACAGCTTCGTCGCGAAACGGGTGTCATCACTGCCGCAGTCGGCTGCATCACAGACGCAGAACAAGCCGAGAAAATCATCGCATCAGGTCAGGCAGACATCGCATTGATGGCACGCGAGCATATGCGCGACCCACATGTGGCGCTGCGCACGGCCCGCGAACTTGGCGTTGATCCCAAGCCGCATTTGCCGCAGCAATACGGGTTCTATATGAATTAACCCTTGGCCTTGGCGGTGCGGGTGACCCACATGCCGCCAAGGATCAAAGCGACCCCAAGGGCGCGCGCCCAAAGCTGCCCTTGCACACCCATGGCGATATCAATTGCGACACCAGAAATCATCTGGCCCGCGATAATTAACATGGCGGTTTGGGCTGCCCCAATCCGGTTAATCGCCCATGATCCCGCGGCAATAAACAGCACACCAATCGGTCCACCCAAAAATGCCCACCACGGGGCATCCAGCGGGGCGCCACCAAACAAACCGTCATCAAACAGGCTGCTGGCCAGCAGCGCAATCAAACTGACAAACGCCAACCCGACAATGTGATTCCAAAACGACGATTCCCACGCGTTGGTGGACAGGGCCAACCGGCCATTCAACTGGCGGCTAAGGCCCACCAATAAGCCCGCGCCAATGGCAAGGATGATGAATAAACTCATGGGGCGCTCCCGTAGAAAATCAGGATCAGCGCGCCAGCCGTAATCAACGCGAGCCCCGCAAAGTCACGCCACCCAGGCATCCGTTGCGCCATTTCAAACAGGCCCTTAGCGTCAGCAAACAATGAAAACACGATCTGCCCGGCAAGACCCAATGCGATGGTGCCAGACAGCGCCAGCGCCGAATTCATCGCAGCAGACGTGGCAACCACCGTCAAACCACCCGATACGCCGCCCAAATATGCCCAAAGTGGCGGGCGCTTTGATGCGGCGCGGGTAGGGCGCAGCGTAAGCAAGATCAAAATAGCCAGCACAGTGCCCGTCAAATGCGGGACCCAGCTGGAAAACAACAAGGTGCCATATTGGGCCAATGTGCCGTTTGTAAGCAGCATTAAAGTGATCAAACCACCAGCGGCAAACGCGCCAAGATAGTGGATGAAACGGGGGGGATTATCTGTAGACATGGGGGACATGTGACGGGGTGTGCGGCCAATTGCAAACGGCTTGTTGACTCTGCGCGCACCCCGCTTATAAGCCTCAGTTCATTGGTGTTGGTGGACCTTGCAAAAGGAACCCTGTCATTGCGGCAAAATCCGCAAAAAGGACAACGCCCTTCACGCTGCAAGGCACCTTAGAAGGAGATCAGCGTATGACTAAACGTACCGCTGCCAAATATAAAATTGACCGTCGCATGGGCGAAAACATCTGGGGCCGTCCTAAATCCCCAGTGAATCGCCGCGAATATGGCCCAGGCCAGCACGGTCAGCGCCGTAAAGGTAAATTGTCCGACTTCGGTCTGCAGTTGCGCGCCAAGCAGAAGCTTAAAGGCTACTATGGCGACCTGACTGAAAAGCAATTCCGCCGCGTCTTTACAGAAGCTGAACGCGTAAAAGGCGATACAGGTGAGAACCTTGTAGGTCTGCTGGAGCGTCGTCTGGACGCTATTGTTTACCGTGCTAAGTTCGTGCCAACAGTATTTGCTGCACGCCAGTTCGTGAACCACGGCCACGTGGAAGTGAACGGCAAAAAAGTGAACATCCCATCCTACCGCGTGAAAGAAGGCGACATCATTTCCGTGCGCCAGAAATCCAAGCAGATGGAACTCGTTTTGATCGCTATTCAGCTGCCAGAGCGCGACGTGCCTGACTACATGGACGTTGATCACTCCAAGCTGACAGCGACATTCACACGCACACCAACACTCGGCGACGTACCGTACCCAGTGACTATGGAACCAAATCTGGTCGTGGAATTCTACGCCAAGAACTAATCAGTTCTGGCCGATCCAAATACGAAAGGGCTGCACCTCGGTGCGGCCCTTTTGCGTTTGTGGTGGGCTGCTGAATTGTCTGCTTTTAAGTGGAGAGGGCAGTTTCTGCGCCTAGTCAAAAATACTGCCAAGGTTTTCAACAATGCTAATAAGCAAAGCTATGCCGCAGATTAGGATTGCTAACCAAAAAACATATTGCATAACAAATGCTGATAGGCCGATACCGACAGCAAGATACGATAGTCGATGTGGTTCGTTTCGGTATAATCCGACATCGCCAAGCATCACTGCTAACCCTGCAGCGCAGAGTGCCACAATTGTAGCGAGTTGACCAAAATCCTGCGGGGGCGGTGTGGGTTTTGGTGCTGGCTCCCCTGACAATGCACGCGCAGCTGATTGTTTAATGTCTGCGGCGATCTCAACTATGACAGAACCAGTACTCTGTGCTTGCGGCTCAAAAAAAGTAGAAAGTTGATTCAGGATAACGATGAGGCTTGCGATGCCTAGCAGAAATCCTATCAACCCATATTTTGTAGGTTTCTCTATTGCTATTTTTTGCACAACAATACTCCTTTGGCGTTCTACTGTGTTCAAATAGATGACTGAAATGTCCAAAATATGGCATCTAAGGTTAAACAATATCCCAGCCAGTTCCAGTGCCTCATTCTAGATAAAGCGTAAAAGCAGTCATTGCTGACCAACGAAGCAACATGCAGTTTGGCCATAAAACCACCTGATGTTCTCCTACATAGTCCGCGTCTCTAACGCCGCCCTTTGCACACCATCCGCATCAAAGTTCGCAGGATCTAGCCAAGCTACAAACCCTGCTTTAATCGCCGGCCACTCACTATCTAAAATCGAAAACCACGCCGTGTCGCGGTTGTGGCCCTTGTACATCGTCGCTTGGCGGAACACGCCCTCGGCTGTGAACCCGTACCGACCAGCCGCGCGTTTGGATGGGGCGTTCAAGTTATCGCATTTCCATTCATACCGCCTATAGCCAAGATCATCCATCGCGTGGGCCATCATTAGATATATCGCTTCACTCGCGACACGGGTCTTTTGCAATAACGGAGACATCGCGATGAACCCGACCTCAATAGTACCCGCAGCTGGGTCAATTCGCAGATAGCTGGCAAAACCCTCGGCGCGGCCCGTCGCC
>Ga0209712_10003443_pt1 | contig 12820 bp, 11 predicted proteins | sample ArcOceMetagenome_FD_187443 | JGI IMG/M metagenome (GOLD analysis project Ga0209712, IMG submission 187443) | Marine eukaryotic phytoplankton communities from Arctic Ocean - Arctic Ocean - Greenland ARC118M Metagenome (SPAdes) (version 2) | ecosystem: Environmental > Aquatic > Marine > Oceanic...
CAACATTTAACGTCTTCCTTAACAAAAAAAGATTATTGACTAATAACTTGATAATTTCTTATCCAGAATTTCTTCCTCCATTATCTTTTCACGCTCACGCCGATAATCATCATAAGATTGATCATCCAACTCACTCATGCACGCCTCATACTGGGGAGAATTAAGTTTCTCGCATTCTTGCTTTAAGATTTTTTGCTGCGACTGGTAAAACCCTTTTTCAGCACAAGAAGATAAAATAAATACAAAGAATGAAATTAATAAAAAATAAATTTTCATAACAAGGCCTCCTAGCTATAAAGAGTATGTGAGGCCCTACGAATAAAGAAAAGAATTTACATTGATGAAATGATAATTTTTACAAACTCAATAATGCAGAATCACAACAAGCCTCAGGCGCTATGCTTAAAAAATGACACTGCTTAAAAAAAACAGAAACTTCCTCAAACAACACCAATAACTATTTATATACAGAATGAGTTTTCTGCATTAAATCTATGCTTTTAATACTTAAACGCTATTTTTATAAAATCACTTTGTAAAAATATCACCTCCATAAATAGGCCGCTTTAAAAAAATACCAAACAAATACAACAACCTACAGAATCAACGGGGTCTCTCGCTGTTTTACATACCTACCAAATTAGCAACTGTAACTTGACCTATAGATCAAAAATGACTTACTGTGGGTCCCCCTAATAAAGAAACGTTAGAATTTATTAAACTCAACATCTGAGCTTAATATGATTTTTTTAATCGCTTTTTAGCCTTTCTTTAAAAAAAATCACCACGATTATAGTATTGCACCCTGGATAATTTTTACTTTTATTATTGAGGACAAAGGAATGAGCATGACTAATAACGCTAATTATAAATTTGCATCTTGTGTTTTAACACAAAAAAACTATTCATTTTTACGACTATCTTCCACATTTTTTCTTTTATTAATTGTGGCACTTTTGCCTGCGCGTTTCGCACAAGCAGCTGTTATCACTTTCTCAGATTTCACTCACTTAGGCTCAGATGACGTCGATTATATTGTGACGATAGAAGATGATGCTGAAGCCGGTGTCTCAGCGAATCATTTTAAAATAAGTTATCAAGTTGACCCATCAAGCACATTGACTACTGCAAAATTTACGGGCTTCTTTTTTGATGCCAATAATGCCTACAACAGTAGCAACTTAGGTTTATCTAATGAAACAGTGGCAAGCTGCGGACTCGGTTTTGATACGCATCACATCACCGGTAATTGTGGTAGCAATCTTAACCTAGGCGCACAAGCAGGCGCCTTTCAAGGTTACGATTGGGATGTAGGTATTACGTGGAAAAACAGTAATGACCTAAGCAATGGACAAGTTCAAAGTTTTAAAATAGCCGCTTTAAATCTTTCTATTAATGACTTCAGCAATATCGGCCTTCGCGGACAAGATACTAACGGCAGTGGCGGCAGCGCTAAAGAATTTCAAAGCACGCCTAATGCTGTACCGGTTCCTGCATCGGCATGGCTGTTCTTTTCTGCAATAACGGCTTTATTGGCTGTAAGAAAAAAACATCACTAACATTTTATAAAAAAATAGTAAAAAAAAGGCCAGCATAGCGCTGGCCTTTTTTGTGCGCATTAAAGACTATTTATTCGCACGCTGGCGCAATACTTCAAATACGCAAATACCCGCCGCTACCGATACATTTAAACTTTCTACCGCGCCTGTCATTGGAATACGAAACAAAGAATCACATCGCTCTCGTGTCAGTCGGCGTAAACCACTGCCCTCCGCCCCCATAACAATGGCAACGTGACCCGTAAAATCAATATCAAAAACGGTTTGCTCTGCCTCACCGGCGGCACCCATTACCCAAACACCGGCGTCTTGTATTTTTTTAATGCCGCGCGCTAAGTTTTTTACCACCACTAATGGCGTTGTCTCTGCAGCACCGCTAGCTACCTTTCTCACCACTGGCGTTAAACCAACCGCGTTATCTTTTGGTACCACAACCGCATCAACACCTGCTGCATCGGCAGAACGTAAACATGCCCCTAAATTATGGGGGTCGGTTACGCCATCTAATATCAATAAAGACAGCGGCCGCTCGGCTCGATTTAATAAGGCCTCAAGAAAATCTTCATCTTTGGCTTGCGACGGTCGGCAGGCGGCAATTACACCTTGGTGGTTCACTGAATGCTCAGTATCGGAGGCCAGCATAGCTTCAATATCATCTTTGCTGCTTTTAGTTAACGTTAACCTTGCCTGCTCGGCCATCTCAACAATTTTACGCACACGCTTATCATCTCGCGCATCGACAACATAAATCGTCTCTATGGCTTTTGCGTTGTGCTTAATCATTTCGCCTACGGCATTGATACCGTAAACGAACTCTAGTGGCTGAACTGACATAACACCTCTTTTATCATTCTCTTTTATCATTAATGGAGCGAGGCTTATCATCCAATTATTCAATAATAGTGGGCCTACTCGTTGTTGTGGGCAGTATAACCAATACCTTAAACAAAAAATCATTTGCAATTGAGTCATTTTGTCGTAAATTAAAGCCTTTAAAAATAATGATGACTAACGAGCAAGCAAAGCCATGGCACGAATCACCCTCAGCACCCATATCGAATCTTCTATTCATTACGCCACTATCACTATGCATGATGAGGGCAAGTTCGATCCTGTCTGCTTGGCTGAGTTTAACGCGGCGCTAGATACTGTTTATAGCGATGTGCGCATTAACGCACTCATTATTACCGGCGAAGAAAAGACTTTTTCTCAGGGTTTGGATATCGAGCATCTTATTTCTGCTGGCACAGAAGGCGCAGCAACGTTTATTGATGAATGCATGGAAATGGTCGGCCGATTATTGATATTACCTATTCCGCTAGTTGCGGCTGTTAACGGCCATGCTTTTGGCTTAGGTGCCATGATATTAATGGCCAGTGATTACAAAGTTATGCGTGAAGATCGCGGTTACTTCTGCCTGCCAGAGGTCGATCTCAATATGGTGCTTATCCCATCAATGAACGCATTAGTAAGAGATAAGCTTGTTGGCCAAGCACTGCGTGACCTTCTTCTTACGGGCAAGCGCATTGGCGGCGAAACGGCAGTGGAATATAACGTGGTTGATCAATGCTGTGATTTGGATGAGCTTATCACCAACGCAAAAGCCCTTTTACAACCTATGCTAGGTAAATCACGTGAGACGCTAACCGGCTTAAAAGCAGGGCTTCACCAAGATATTCTTCGCTATATCGACTAACTCGACGCATCAATATAGCCGCATTTGTACCATCGTAATGCTGAGTAATTGAGCAACATGGTATTATGTTTACCTTGATATCGTTCTCGCGCTAAGCACGCAATACTCGGGTTATCTCTTTGCAAAACCAAGACACGGCGTCAATCTCTGGTTGGCGTCGCTCCCTTAACACACTGAATATTCGCCAATTCCGTTGGTTAATGGCCGGTAATGCCGCCTTCTTTTTGGCCATGCAAGGGCAAGTGCTTACCCGCACCTTTTTAGCTTGGGAATTAACCCAAGAAGAAATGTCACTGGCTTATATCAATATTGCTTTTGCTATTCCCATGTTAATTTTTTCTTTACTGGGCGGCGCTATGAGCGATCGCATAGAGCGGCGCAAGCTCATTGTTATTGGACAGCTTATTTTATTAGCCAATGAATGCACAATCATGGGATTACTGATTGTGGGCACTTTGGAATTTTGGAATCTATTAATCGCAGGCATGATCGCGGGCTCCATTATGCCGTTTATTATGCCGGCGCGTACCGCCTTAGTGTATAACGTTGTAGGGCCCAAAAAACTAGGCAGTGCAATGGCACTATCTAGCGCGGTTATGAATTTATCGCGCATCATCGGCCCAGCGATGATGGGCTTTGCTATTAGCCTCTACTCAACCGTTGGCGCCTACATTATTGCTGTCACTTTATATTCTACGTCGGTGCTGTGCATGCTCGGCATTCACCGCAATAAAAATAACCATGGCAATGCGCTTAAGCCGTCACTCAGCCAAGATGTCCTCGCTGGCATTATGTATGTCAAATCTTATCGACCTTTATTGATATGCATCTTGTTTGGGCTTGCCCCCATGTTACTGGCCATGCCCTTCCAGAGTTTTTTGGTGGTCTTCGCCGATCAAGTATGGGCGGTGGGTGAGCGTGGCTTAGGGATACTAATGGGAATGTCTGGCTTAGGTGGCGTTATCGGCTCTATTTGGGTTGCTCAACGCGGGGAGCGTATAGATCGTACAAAACTGATGACACTCAACGCCCTACTCTTTGGCGTGTTGATTATTGTTTTTTCACTGACCAGTAACTTTTACTTAGCGCTAATCCCGTTGGTTTTTGCCAACATTTGCTCTAGCGCCAGCCAAACCTTAAACACCACCACAACACAATTGTTAGTTGATGACGCACAACGCGGGCGCACATCATCACTTATGATGATGGCCTATGGATTAACGCCGCTGGGTGTTTTACCTATGGCTTTCTTAGCGCAGCATATTGGCGTGCAATGGGCCACAATTACCGGCTGTGTGACCTTAGTGTTTATTATTACTGGCTTTTATTGGCAGAGCAAAACACTCAAAACATTGGACCAAGCGGTTAAAGAAAAATTAAACCGCCTGAATGCATCAGCGGCTAACGCTCTATCTGACCCAGATTAGCGTGCATTACCGATCCATTCATTACTGGGTTCTCAGCCGCAAACTTTAAAGTACGGGCCATTTCACTCGGCTCAATTAAGCGATTAAACGTAACGCCGCTGGCAATATCATCTAAAATTTCACGACTACCGCCCACGTGCTCACTAAGCATTTCCGTTTCAGTAAAGCCCGGACATACACAAACAGCATGAATTCCCTTACCGGCTAAATCCTGGCAGTTAGAACGCATTAAGCCAACCATGGCATGCTTAGAGGTGACATAAGAACAGCTATTAGCCACCGCTTTTTCAGACAATGTTGACCCCACATAAATAATAGAAGAGCCCGCCCCCATAGAGGGCAACAGTAATTGATTCAATTGCGCAGGCGCTATAACGTTAACCTGCATCACCTGATGCAAATCATCGGCAGTTACCGAGTCAATATTATCTTTAAGCAGTAAACCGGCGCTGTGAATAACACTGAGCTGCTCTACACCCTCTACGGCTTTAGCTAACGCAGCCGCAATACCTTGTGTCCAATCAGTATGCGATAAATCTGCGGCAATATGAGTAATGCCGGCTAGTTCGGGATCACGACGCGATATATTAATAACACGATAGCCATCATCAAGAAATAATTGAGCCGTAGCTCGACCAATACCGCGGCTCGCACCGGTAATTACAAGGGCTTTTTTTGACATAAAACAACTCTTAAGCTGATTGAATAAAATGCAATTATCATCTGGATGATAAAGATATACCGCTAGTATAACGGCTAACTGAAAAAAACTGGATTAATCCTCGATATAATACAACTTTTCAATACATCCTAATTGATAGTCGAATATACTCTGGCCAGCAATGCCAGTAACAAGCAGATAATAATAACAAAGTGATCCAGTTGGCTGGCTCAAAAGGTATATTGACACTAAGCGCGTTAGGTAATGGGAATTCAATACAATTTGGCCGTTCATTTAATCAATAGCCTCGCCCAATACTTAGCCCATTAAAAACATCAGGATTAAATATGTCTCATCGATTGACCACCATCAACATTTGTAAAGAAGCCTTAAAGTTTTCTGGCGCACACTTTACTATTTTTTCGGGTACCGATCGTGAACGCCTGCATGGACATAATTTTAGAGTCCGCGCCGAGGTCACCGCTCCGGTTGATGACAACGGTATGTGCTTTAACTACCAAGAAATCAAAACTCGACTGCGCACTATTTGTCATGCGCTCGATGAATACATGTTGTTACCCGGCAAATCTCCGCACCTTAAAATTGAACATATCGACAAACAGTATCATGTTCATTTTAATGATGAAGTGATGGTCTTTATAGCCGACGACACACGCATATTGGATATACGTAACACCACCGTCGAAGAGTTCTCTTATTATATTCTTGACCAAATGGTTAGCGCAGATACATTCTTTATTGAGAATGACGTGGCCAATATCACTATTGGCGTTTCGTCGGGTGATGGCCAATGGGGATCATCAACCTGGGTCGCCAGCTAATTACTCATACAATCATTTAGACAGTCATTCAGCCAACTATTTAACCAACTACTTAACGAACTATTTAGCCCATCATCCAGCTAACGACTCGCCTAAGCTCGAGATATTTTAGGGTCGTTAAAGAAAAAAGTAAGCGCCAAAGCAAAACTATGTCACATTTAAAATAATAATTAGATATTGCCAAAAAAGTATAAAAACCTGCTTAAACTTATATATTAAAGCGCTAAAACCATTCAAATACGGCCAACCTAAAAATATAAGCCGTTGTTTTTAATAGAATTAACAGCCTCAAAGCAAAATCGTTAGTCAACTAACATATCGACTATATTCGGCCATTTAACCCTCAAAAACACGCTCATTCAGCACAAGGGGTCATCAAGTCCCATGTTTTATCTAATACTGTTGTGTTTATATAGATCCATCGCGAAACGATCATCATTTGTTACGCAGTCGGCCTAGCCGACAAAGTTTTAAGAAGTAACCTCATTTTAACGCCGGCTTATGCCGGCGTTTTTTTATGCCTCGAAAAAGTCTCCCTGCCAGCCAGCAACAAGCGCAGCTAAAACATACCGTTATTGCCAAGCTTACAAAAATGAATTTTAGACAAGGTAATTGAAGAGAGGATCTATCTTAAGAGGGAGAGCAATCACAAAACTTGAGTTAAGGGTGTGTGAAGCGCATCAAATGAGCTCGTGAGACACTCCTTAAAAGCGCTCACAACCATTTAGCCAGACATATCGAGCCAGCACCCTATAACCAGATGTTAGGCGCTAGGTGATGGTTTTTTAGGTTTAGCTTTTTTGCCACTTTTCTTTTTTGCGCTTGGCTTTTTAGCACCCTTACCTTTATCACTAGCTTTTTTCTTCCCGGGCTTTTTATCACCCGCTTTTTTAACCGACTTATCGCCATCAGCTGCTCTTGGCTTACGACTTTTTGAGCCCGATGATTTTTTGCCTGCCGCAGCTTTTTTAGCGCCGCCAGCTTTAGCCTTAGCCATGCCATGCATTTCTAAGTCAACTTTACGCTCATCAAGATCAACCCGCGCAACCACTACTTTTACTTTATCACCCAAGCAGTAAACAACACCTGTGCGCTCACCGACTAAGCGCTGTTGCGCCTGATCAAAGCGAAAGAAATCTTGACCCAAGCTATTAATATGCACCAAGCCTTCAACAAAGAGATTTTCTAGCTCAACAAAAATACCAAAGCGTGTTACCCCAGCCACAACACCGTCAAAGGTCTCACCAATACGATCTTGCAAGTACTCACATTTAAGCCATGCGGTGACATCACGCGTGGCATCATCGGCACGTCGCTCGGCCATAGAGGTGTGCATGCCCGCAGCAACAATATCGGCTTGACTATAAGGATAAATAATCTTTTTAGAAATTACTTTAGCGCCAGGCACACGCTTAACCTGATCACAAATCTTACGACTACGCACAATACTGCGAATAGCACGATGTACTAACAAATCAGGATAGCGGCGTATAGGCGACGTAAAATGCAAATACGCAGGATAAGACAAGCCAAAATGGCCTTCGTTATCGGGCTGATACATCGCCTGACTTAACGAACGCAACATCATAATTTGCACAAGATGCGCATCAGGACGTTCAGAAATCTGGCTCATTAATACTTGATAGTCATTCGGCTGCGGTTTTAAGCCGCCACCCAAACCTAAACCTAACTCGCCTAAGTATAAGCGCAGGTTTTCAAGCTTCTGTTCTTTAGGGCCTTCATGCACACGAAACAATACGGGCAAATCATGCGAGTCTAAAAAGTTAGCAGCCGCAACATTGGCGCACAACATACACTCTTCAATAATCTTATGCGCATCGTTACGCACCACTGGCTCAATGCTTTCAATTTTTTTATCGGCATTGAAAATAATTTGTGTTTCAGTGGTTTCAAAATCAATCGCACCGCGCTTAGAACGCTGGGCACGTAAACATTCATACAGCCCACGTAGGTTTTCTAAATCGGGCATGATTTTTTTCACGCGATCCATTAAACCCGCACGAGGCGCCTTAGCCACTAACCCTAACGCCTCAGCAACTTCGTTATAAGTTAAACGGGCATGTGAATGCATAACGGCTTCATAAAACTGATGTCGCGTCACTTTACCCGCAGCACTAATATCAACTTCACACACCATGCATAAACGATCAACCGCAGGCTTAAGTGAACACAAGCCATTAGAAATAGCCTCTGGCAACATAGGCACTACACGGCCAGAAAAATACACCGACGTACTGCGCTCATAAGCTTGTTGATCTAACGCTGAACCCACCGGCACATAATGTGATACATCGGCAATGGCCACCCACAAAGTGAATCCGCCTCCGCGCTGTCGCTTACAATACACGGCATCATCAAAATCTCTGGCGTCTTCACCATCAATCGTTACTAACGGTAAATCGCGTAAATCTACGCGCAGTGTCTTATCGGCTTCTTCGGGCTCAGCACCCAATGTTGCCGCTTGCGCTAAAGATTCGTCTGACCATTTAAAAGGAATATCATGCGAGCGAATAGCTAAATCAATTTCTAAGCCTGGCGCTAAGGCCTCACCTAATACTTCATCAATAATGCCTGCAGCAGGTATACGTACAGTGGGATACTGCGTAATTTTAACGCTAACATAATCGCCAGATTCCACTTCATAGCCGACTATGCCATCGGGCAATAAAATATCTTGGCCAATACGGGGGTTATCGGGAATCACGAAATATAAATTCGACTCAAATTTTAAGCGGCCAACAATACATTCATGCGCGCGCTTAACGACTTTTTCTATTTTGCCTTCAACACCGCCACGACGACTTCGACCCGCCGGGCTCACTAACACTTCATCGCCATGAAACACCTGACGCATCTCGCGCTCACTCAGGTAAATATCTTCTTGGCCGTCGAGTAATAAGAACCCAAAACCATCACGATGCGCCTCAACCTTGCCGCTTAGCATCGATTTAGGATCAGGAATATAAAAGCATTCATCCTGCTTGCGAAATAACAGTTGACTATCACGCTCCATGGCCCTCAATCGACGCCTTAGCGCTTCGCGGCCATCCTGCCCCTTGATGCCAAGCTTTTTAAGCAATTGCTTACGACTCGCTGGGCCTTCATCAACGATGAGGGCCAAAATATGCTCACGGCTAGCGATAGGATTGCTGTAATTGAGTGATTCCCGATCGGCATGCGGGTCGGTTATATCGTTGGGGGGAGTGTTGCTTGGGCGCTTCGCCACAAATACCTCGAAATGGTTGTTTTTTATCGGCTTGCTAGGCCTATTTTAGTGCCTAACAAATTTAATCATTGATTCGCACCATACCACCATTCTGTGACAACAGCGCGGTTTACCGCTATTAAGAGGGTAAAATTGACACAAGAAATTTATCTTTACTCAATTAATAGTATTGAGGGGGGTAGATACGGATATACGGCCTTAAAAGTACAATTTCTATTTATGAGTGTATTTAATAAGTGATAGCGAAAAGCAGAAATAAAAAAAACCGCCGAAGCGGTTTTTTCTGGTTTCGATGTATTCATTTAAATGACGACAAAAAACCAATAAATATCAGTGAAAACCGATATTAAAGCGCACCACCTAAACTCCATCGAACATAAACATTAAGGATACCCATCGATCCAAAATCATCAGTTGTCTGAATGTCGAATTCAGAGTAATCAATACCTACACCCATATTTTCATTAACAAAATACTGACCACCGAAGTAAGTAGTAATTTGTCTTTCTTTAGAACCATTGAAATCAGTATCTAAATCTAGATCTCTGTAACTCACACCACCCGATAATTCTAACTTATCTGTAAACATTGATTTCAGACCAACATTCAGACCATAACCATCATAGCCATCATCTCCGCTAAAGTTATAAGAAGTACGAACAAATTCAAAAACAAGGTCAGTATTATCTGTTAAGGCTGAATGAACACCGAATGCAATAGTGTGCCCTTCAGTAAAATCACTTTCAGTCAAATCAACATCAGTATAATCAATACGAGCGTGAAAGGTATCGGAAATCTGAGCCGACGCATTGAATGAATGTCCACTATGACTTCCATCATCAACGTCTTCATTGCTTGAATCTCCAGCAACAAAACCAACGCTTGCATAGGTCCAAGAAGGCCCTTCAGCTATTGCTACACTGCTAAGAACCGATACTGCCGTCGCAACCAAAATATTTTTCATTATTAATCTCTCCCTGCAAAAATGCAGAATAGTTAGTGGTAGTTAAATTGAATAGAAATATAGCTCGCGCTAAAGAGAATGCATTATCCGGAGGTAATAGATATTTATTATTCTTTTTAGTGAAAGTACACCCTAACAATAAAATTTGTTTACTAAAAGTGAATAATTAGGCTAATGGACGCTTCAGGTAACACAGCCGATTATCCGCTAATAATTCAAAGCATTTCCGCCTAAATTATAACCAAAAATCTAACAGTATTCTTTAGCCGCCAACCTATTCAACCATTATGGCAAGCGACTAAATATCAATCATTTAACCTTTATTAGTTAATTGACGTGATTTCTGCTAAAAACTTGTAATTCTCTCGATTACATTGAACACTCAGCTTTTAAAAAATTTAACATATAAGATACTCTTAACAATAAAAGTACTTTTTTTAACAACTAAGGCATATTTAATGGCTTCTTATTTATACACACTGAACAAACGTTTTTTCGCTGTCGCTATTTGCACTAGTTTTTTCGTTGCATCATGCTCAAATACAACAGAGACCAACGATACAAATAATCCAGAATCTATCGCCAATATCAACGCAGCCTATTGCCCTGCTGGCTCAGAAAATGTAGCCTTAAATTTAAGTGGTATTACACTTAAACGCGAGCCTGATATTCCGTTAATGTATCAAGGGTATAACAATATAGAAGGCCCTGTCTGGTATGAGGGCGCTTTGTATTATTCTAATATGGGCTCACACCCAGCCGATGAAAACGGCTTTGAATTAAGTAACCAAACCACCATATGGCGCTGGGCCACCAATGAAAAACCGCAAGTGTGGATGCCTGATTCTGTAATAAAAAGTTTTGGAATAAAAAATTCTGGGCTGAAAAATACTGGGCTGAAAAACACAGGTGCAGGCACTAATGGCTTAGCCTTAGATAACCAAGGCAATTTAGTTGCCGCACGCCAGCTAGACGGATCACTGTCTTATATTAATTGGCAAACCAAACAAGTCACAACCATTGCAGCTGGCTTCCAAAATAAACGTTTTAATTCTCCCAATGATTTAACCATTAGCCATGACAACACCATTTACTTCACCGACCCTAACTGGAATACGCCATCTAATATTTCCGCCAATGATATACAAGGTGGTGGTCCAGCAGGATCAACAGAAAAAGGCCAACGTATTTATAGTGTTTCGGCTAACGGCAACGTTAATGCCACCGCAGTAACGGATTTAGTTCCTGCGCTTCGTGATAAACCCAATGGCATTATCTTATCGCTAGATCAACAACAAATTATTATTGGCGGCTTACAAGGGTTATGGGTATTCGATTTAAACGCCGGCAAAGTGTCGAACCCACAGCAATTATTAACCACTCCTATAGATGGGCTTGGTAAAGATTGTAGCGGCAATATTTATATCACCACCACTCGCGCATTACCGGCAAGAATCGATAGCCAAGTGGTCGTAGTGTTAGATAAAAACTATAAAGAAGTCGGCGTGTTAAATGTACCCGGTATACATATTGTCACTAACGTAGCTTTTGGTGGTGATAATGGAAAAACATTATTTGTTACAGGCTTAACTGCCCCTATGGACGGTGACAAACTCCGTCAATGCGGAGAGGCTCCTTGCTTGGCTGCTGGCATTTATACGACAGAATTAAATGTTCAGGGCTTTCCTTATTAAAATCATCTTAGCAACTGACTTTGTCATGCGACATACCTGTCTCATAAAGTTAAGCTTATGATATTATTTTCTATAACCTTTTTAAAAAATCAAAAAGAGCGCTTCTACCATGACTAGCATTTGGCATAACCGACCCGACCTCAGCATGCTCAAGCAGATGAATAAAAATACGCTGGTGGAACATTTAGGTATTGAGATAACCGAAGTGGGCGACGACTATATAAAAGGCATCATGCCCGCAGATGCGCGCACCTTTCAACCTTATGGTGTGGTGCATGGCGGCGCGAATGTGGTGTTAGCTGAAACACTGGGCAGCCTTGCTGGCGCGCATGTTATTGATTACACGGTGTCAAAGCCTTTAGGACAAGATGTGAGTGCTACGCATCTTCGTTCGGTTTCTTCGGGGTTAGTGACGGGTACTGCACGACCTATACATTTGGGTAAACGCTCTCATGTCTGGGAAATACGATTGGAGGATGATCAGGGTAAGTTAACCTGTATTTCTAAATTGATTCTTGCGATTGTTGATATGTAAGAATCGCGGTCAACGTCAAATAAGCAAACTTATTAAGCACAACACCTATAAATTTAAGTGTCTTATAAGCCTTCCTATAACCTTCCTATAACCTCCCTATAAGCTCTCTTATAAACTCATTTATTACAACATCGGCAATATAAGCGGCATCAAAAAGTCTACAAGCATAAAAAAGCCGCTTCGGGGGGATACCGA
>Ga0209712_10003444_pt1 | contig 12819 bp, 5 predicted proteins | sample ArcOceMetagenome_FD_187443 | JGI IMG/M metagenome (GOLD analysis project Ga0209712, IMG submission 187443) | Marine eukaryotic phytoplankton communities from Arctic Ocean - Arctic Ocean - Greenland ARC118M Metagenome (SPAdes) (version 2) | ecosystem: Environmental > Aquatic > Marine > Oceanic...
AGGGGTGAGAGTAACTTAGTTGATTGTTGTGTGTGTGTTGGTAACCCTGATGATATCATATCCAAGGTCAAATGGGGTGGTTGTTATTGATATGATTACACAGGACACAGGAGTGTGTATCAATTCATCCTTACAATCACAGACACAGGGTCAATTCTCACCAGCTGTGACAAAAACCTGAGGCCCGGGAGAGTATCTTGTCATCACCACAAAGATATATTTGATTGTTTTGTGTGTGTGGTGTGTTATGTGTGGACTGGGGTGATAACTTTTGTGTTGTAAGGCAAATGGATTGGTGGATGATGATGCATGTATGCTGGGGCTGAGGAAGAGCAACAAGAAGACATGATGGTGATATCATATCCAAGGCCAAGGGGGATGGGAGGTATTGATATGTAGCACAGGACACAGGAGTGTGGATCAATCCATCCTCATGTGATCTTTCTTTCATCTACAAAATAAGAGCTATAATTTAGCTATTATTAATTTTCCACAAAAGTGTTTGGTGATCAATGTTTGGGGTTGCTTCTTATGTGTATAAAATACAAGCTACACTTTAGCTAGTATACAAAATTGTTGTGGCCAATTAATCTAACCCCATAGCTTGTGCTCATAATTAGAATACTCATTACTTAACAGACAGCTAATACATTTTTTAGTTGAATTTAGTATCAACACATGTTCCAGGTATAGCAATAATTGACTTATATCATCTTATTACAAAACGCCTCACATAACACACACTCCAAAGTCTGTGAGATAGTATACCCACACATAGTCATTGTCATTGGATCACTACTCTACCCAAAGATTGAAAATTGTGTTCAAGTAACTCCTGTAACAGCTGTCTTGCAACAGACCTGGATAGCAAATCTCTCTTACAAAAAAATGATTCTCCAATTACAATAGGAAGAGAGCGTTATGTTCGCCTATCATTTTAAATTGACATCTAGAGTGAAAACCCTTTAGAAAAACCCCTATGATTTGTGGCTGTTTTACATCTTTCATTCTAAGGCCGAGAGAAGGGCTAGGGATATGTGGGGACTGACTTCCTGACAGAACAGGAGTGAATCAGAATGAGTATTTTGAGCTGGAGAATTGCATACTGGGAAGACAAGTCACGTTAGGAAAGCAACAGTTAAACATATGACATTTGGATGAATACCAACAAGAAAAAGGAATTACAACATGGAATTAAATTGATTGTGGCCAATCAGTTTGGTTCCATAATCGTAACATGTGAGGGTCCTCTAGTGGTTGATAACTTTGTGGAAATGCCATGAACATGCCATAATTTTTCTACTGCAAGTTTGGATGGATGATTGACAGGCTGAGATAGATTCTTGGCTCATCAGCCACTCATACAATAAATAATGTACAAGGCTCATAATTTCTCATGTTGCTCTAATGGATATTTGGAAATTAGAACATAACCTTAGTTACTTCATGACAAGCTTATCTAGAGAGTTCATTGTACATTTCTCCATAGGAGAAGTGGGATATGTTGATGTAAGTCACATGGACAGCCTCTCTGAAGTTCGCATTCTTATCATGGAGCTTTGGGATGATGACATGTTCCCCAACCCAAACCAAAAAAGTAAATTTAAATTTGTCGTCAATGGTATTTGCATACATCCTCACGAAGAGGAAGGAATGAGTGCATTTGAAATTTTGGAGCAAGGTATCAAGGTGGATGTAGTAGGTAGGTTTAGGGTATGGACTTTATACTACCAAACTAAATAAATATTTATTTATGACTTACATTCAACTTATGTTATAAGTTTCCACTTGATTAATCATTTTCAGCATGAGATTTCTGGTTGGGTTTGAAAGGTGGGTCTAGCACTTGTTTTCTATTTTTCCTGGAACAAGTTACGGTTGAAGTTGACTAAAACTATACATTGTGGAGTTACTATTTCAAGGGATCAATCCTATACTACTACAATTTCGGGGTCGTTTGATTTGTAGGGGGGGTGTAAGAAAAAATAACACCTAAAACATATTAGCCTCATTACTATTCCTATACCTAGAGTCTAAGAGAGAGATTCAGCGGGATCCAAATTTAAAACGTCATCTCGCCAGCCTCTCTCAAAAGAACCCGCATATGTAGAGCCTACGTGTCGGAACCATAGTGTGGCTAACATTTTATAAGCGTATTAGTTAGACCCTAACCCTAACACTAAATGTGGAGTCCCAATTGAGTACCTAGGTAGATCGACCATTCATTGGGGGAGGTCTGAAGAAATCGACAAAGTAACTTCCGTGTTTTTTGTATCCATCATCATAAGTTAGTCGACATGTTGCAAACATGAAAAATCGACACGGTATCGGCCAAGCGCCGATGGATTGTCGATTTAAATAAGATGCGTGTCTTAACTTGAAATTTATGTCTACTCAAATAGGAGTGAATATTAACATTTTTAGTGCGCAAAATAATCCCATTAAAAGTGGAGTCCCAATTGAGTAGAAATATGAGCCTAACTTCCGTGTTTTTTGTATCCATCATCATAAGTTAGTCGACATGTTGCAAACATGAAAAATCGACACAGTATCGGCCAAGCGCCGATAGATTGTCGATTTAAATAAGATGCGTGTTTTAACTTGAAATTTATGTCTACTCAAATAGGAGTGAATATTAACATTTTTAGTGCACAAAATAATCCCATTAAAAGTGGAGTCCCAAGTATGTAGAAATATGAGCCTAACTTCCGTGTTTTTTGTATCCATCATAAGAAGTTAGTCGACATGTGGCAAACATGAAAAATCGACACAGTATCGGCCAAGCGCCGATGGATTGTTGATTTAAATAAGATGCGTGTCTTAACTTGAAATTTATGTCGACTTAAATAGGAGTGAATATTAGCATTTTTAGTGCGCCAAAGTATCCCATCAAATGTGGTGTCCCAACTGAGTAGATCGACCATTCATACTGTGTTACCGGGAGGTCTGAAGAAATCGACAAAGTATCGGCCAAGCGCCGATAGATTGTCGATTTAAAAAAGATGTGTGTCTTATCTTGAAATTTATGTCGACTTAAATAGGAGTGAATATCAGAATTATTAGTGCGCCAAAGTATCCCATTAAATGTGTAGTCCGAATTGAATGTAAATCAATTCAATCCAGGATTATCCATTTCTGTAATTCTCAGGTTTTCTGATAGGAGTGCTGTGCCATTCTACTTTTGTAAGCTTAAAACCATTATTTTACCTCAATTGTTAACATGATGGAGTCTGACTCTGTTGTTACTGCATGAAGCAACCGAGAAGGCACATAAAGAACATCCCCTGGTCCAATGGTAACCCTATGAAAAGCATCTCCATACAAGGATCCAACACTTTTGGAATCATCTTTAAATTCACCGACGGGTCTCCAAACATTTGCATAAGATGGGTATTTATCATCAGTCTCCCATATAGTTCCACATTTGTCCTTAATCTTGTGAGTGTAATGCTTCTTGGGAATAACTCCTCCAACCCAAACAGTCTTTGTCCCCCGTAGCTGGACAAATACACTGCAGTTGCTATCTGTATGAGGTGGTGTACAATGAGTTTCATTGTCACCAGAAATCCATAAATGATATGGGTTATGACCGAAAGGTTGTAAATTGTGTTCAAGTAACTCTTGTAACAGCTGTCTTGCAAGAGGATCGGATAGCAAATCTCGAAACTTTCTTTCACCGAAAGTCGATTCTCCAAGTTCAGTATAGGAAGAGAGCATGGTGTTGCCTATCATTTCAAATTGCCGTCCAGAGTGAAAACACTTCAGAAACCCAGGTATGATTTGTGGCTGTTTTACATCTTTCATTATCTTTGTCGAGTAGATTAAATTGGTTGAAGGAAATATATTAAGTTCATTGGCTTTCTTGAGTCTTCCACTTGCTCTTTCCCCTCGTTCATTGTAATATCTCTCATATGAGGGAAATGAATTTGCAACAACCTTAGGCTCATTGTCATCGTATTGCATCAACTTGTCTCCCACATCTATAGAATATTTTTTGCACCCTGACAAGAATAGGTCACGTTCTATTCTTGTACTTGCCTTCAATGAGGTCATTTTCAGATTCAACTCCTTCTTGTCATACCCCCAGTAGTTCTCCTCTTCTTCTTCCTTATGTTCTCCTGAGTCCTCCTCACTCTCATCATCATCTGTGGTTCTATACTTTTCTGTTTTTGACTTTGCCTGAAAATAGCCCTTTGTTGTCATTTGTTCTTCTTTTTCTCTGTGAGACCGGTATGTGTCCTTGTCACTGTTGCTGTCACTATCATTTTCACTGTCATTTGGTACTCCAAATGTTATTGCATTCAATTTCATTCTTTTCTTTTCAAATGACCAACTTAATCGGGAACCGAAATCATCTCTGTAACTGGTGACGGAATCAGTGCCTGTACCATTGCTTTTGATCCTCTGTTCACAGTTGACTTTGCTAAAATTTCCATCCATAGTGATATTTGTGTTTATCTTCTGTTGGTGCTTTGTGAATGTAAGAAATGCCAAATTGTATGCAGTATTCAATCAATTACACCCCATTTGGGCTGTACTTTTAATAGATTATGAGTCATGGTGATGGGCTCACACACATACTTTCTGTGAAAGGTGTTTATCACACCTATGTCCAATTGAGTTAAATAGGGATGGAGTGAAGCAGTAAAGCAGTTTCTCAAAAAAGATATCAGCTGAATACATAAAGGAATATTAGACATTTGGGACAAAAACATGAGACAAAAATCTTTAAATAATGAACCATTCAGAAGTAGCATTGAAATGTTTAGAGTAATATTATACTTCTGATTCAACCAAGGAAATATAGGGGTAAATCCACAAATGTTCTAGTACACAAGTGCTTTCGTTTTAGAGTGTGGTACTGTTAACCTGTATTATCTGCCCCAGCCAGTTGGGCCGATTAGGATGGTATCCTCGATGGAGGTCCGATAATTTGTCTACTTAGATAGGATGGCTCTCTGAATATTTAAGTTATCTTTGTTATTTTTTTATTCATGTTAAAGTTGAGTAATATTAGTTGTCTGATTCCACCACGGAATTAGAGCAGTAAATCATCAAAGGTGCTAAGAAATGAGTGCTTGGTTTTAGAGTGTGTTACTGTTCACTTGTATTATCTGCTCCAGCCAGTTGGGAATAAAATTCTTCCGTGTTTCACCATTGAGTGCTCTGTAGACCCACTTTTTGACTTTGTGAGACAAATCTTCCTCTGTGGACAGCTTCCTTATTGAGGTTTCAAAATGTCTCCAACTTTTTGTTCTGTGCCCTATCACCATGTATAGGATGATATAAAACCCTGATTCACAGTCGACTGGTGTCATTCCTCCTATACAGTGTTGATTATAAATACCCTCAACAGGGGCTTGACTAATGAAGGTTGCGAGAGTGGATTCTGCTTTAGATTCCTCTTGTAGGGGGTGATGTACAATGCATGCTTCCCACCCATTTTGCTTATATGGGAATATTAACATGAGTGCATTGTGTCTTATGCCTACTTGAAGCAGTTCCATGAGAGATGTCCCACGAGGGGTGGCACTTGTAACATGAGTGTACATGATGGCTGTTTTATCATGTGGTCTGAGGCTATCATCTCGTAGTTCTTTGTCATTGAGAAGTTCAATTGCATGAGCTTCCTTGAACATTGTAAGTATTTCCATGAGACATGTATCACTAAGATGAGAGTATTTTGTGGCCAATGTTTTGTAGAAAGATATGTGGTGTGCTGGGTGGCCTTCAATTGGTTTGTAGTATCCTGTGGTATTATTTGCTGAATGTAAGTAGATGGCATGATGTTGATCAATCAAAACATTGTACTTCGTGACTCTTTTGCATTCAACTTGTTCTGTTCTTGAATTGAACCCATAGAAAAAAGTAAATTTGTCTCTTCTGTCCGGCACAATTACGGCAGTTAACATCTTGTATTTAAGACAGAAGAAGGGGCATATTATTTTGTGAGACAATTGAGAGGGATCAGTGGTCCTCAGCATTTTTGCTAATGTGCGTAAAGGAAGTCTCAGATGACTGTTTAGCTCTGTCACACTTGTGCTGAACCCTGTGAAAAGTGTTGTAGATGTTGACAGTTCCTCAGCAAATGATGTAAGGCCAAGCAAGTCATGTGGTTCAAATGCATCACTGGTAGTGTGGCCCAACACTGACATCAATTTGCACATGGAGTCTAAGAATGTTTGTCCCTGACTTGTTGTAAGGTGAGGTAGGATGTTTCCTGCATTTGTGCCAGTTCTCTTTCTACCACCAAAAATGCCAGGGTCAAAGCCTGAGTGGGTATGAATTGATATGTCATTGTATCCAACTCTGATTGGCATAGATGGGCTATATAGTGATAGCTCATTCCTGGAGTACTCTCCATTCAGTTCAAAAGAAAGTATCAAACATTTGATTAGTGGTGTGATCTCTAATCCATCAAACTTGTAGGTTATTGATCTGGACTGGTAGCACACATGGATGTATGTTTTTTTTTTCTGCTTGTTGTAGAATATGATGTCAATCTCGTACACTATTGATGCCATGGGTAATATAATCTCTGGGATGAATGCCATGGACTTGGGTATAGTAGTGATTTCACCTGTCATGAGAAGCTGGAAACCATTTGATGTTTCCAGTTCCTCTAATGAGTGTGCTCCCTTGAATATTTTGTTAGACAATCCCGTAGATGTCACGAACTTGTTATGGAGCTGGGGTATGTTGGTCATATTTTCATGCATGATTTTTCTGAGATTGTTTTCATGTGGGGATTTACTAAGGTTGACACATAGTGCCAACACTTTGTACCCATACTTGTTTCTTTGTTTGGTGATCAATTGTGGTTGGTTTCTCTGTGCAACTTTGTTCCAGTTCGTGATAGTTATTGTTGAGTTGTCAGTATTTCTATGATACCTCTTTCTTGTGCTGTCTGTTGATGGCTGCAGCATGACCACATCAGATTTCATTACATCATTTAGAATGCTGTTCATTTTCTTAAGGTGAGGACTCATTCTGATATCCTCCACCTCAAATTCAACACCAGCACATGGAAAGTGAAATTTCATACACATTTTCTGCAGGTAGTAGTCTTTTTTTCTACTGGCACCCACGCGGATGTTTAAGAGGAGGCATAACTGGTGAAGTTCTTTGTTCGATAGGGTTACACCACCTTCAACATATTTTTCCAAGAGACTGTTGGTCTGGTCAGCCAGTGGCTTTAACTTGAAGTACCCTCTTCCTTGTGGAAGATGAATTAGATCAGAGTGACACTGAAGTATGAACTTAAACAGGAGGATGGTGAATATTGGGCTATGCAGATCAGAAAAGGTTCCTAGTTGAAGTAGTGAATAAATTGATCTGCTGATTGGATCTGTTGGAAGGGGCGTGTTCTCTATTTGATGTTGTGTCATTGTGTCATTTGTTCCTAGTGGCAACCACCATGGGTCATCATCAAACTGCTCTTTTGGAACCTGGGTATCTCTCAAAGATGGATTCCTCATCATATCATTCTTATCCTTCTCCATGACTTCCCCCCCCATGAATTTGGAAAGATGTGGAATAATGTCATTCAACATCCCCATTGACAGTCGCAACTTATTTTTGAGTGAAAACTTCTCATACCAAGGCATGGGATTGAGGTTTGATGTGGTGTAGCTGTCCATGAACTCAAACAAAATTTTAATCCCTGCCTTTGAGAGATGAAGCTCCTCAGAAAGGAAACGTGACAGAAGTTTTTTTGTCCTGGCTGGTAAGGAAGTATGATCTGGCTGTGGACCATTGATTCTTATGAGGGGTCTTTCCAAAGTACATGACCTTTCACAGGGATCCCATCTGCCTTTGTCCTGTAGCCACTTATTCAAATGTTTTGTCCCATATTCAGGAGCAAATCCAGTGGTGATCAACAAGAGTGAAAAATGTGCTCGTAGCCATGCTGTTGCCCTTGGATCGGAATATATCCTGTTAAACCTATGTGAAGCCGTGTACTTCAGGTATGGCAAGGCTTCACTTATTAGAGACATCACTTTTGTTTGTGTTATTTGTGAATCAATGTATTTGACATTGAAGTCATACTCTCTACCCATACACAAGTCAAGGGCAGCAAGACATACATGTAGGAGAAAGTCATTGCAATGACCACTTGTCCTCAATGTGTCCCTTTGATGAGGACGGATTGAAAATTCAATGCGAGATAGAATTCCATGCTTTCTGACTATTGCAGAACCCATCTTGCTCGCAAAACCAGTGTGTTTCAACAGGGCTTGAAGCTGAATTATACTCCTCTCACCAAGGGCATAGATAGATTTCTCTGTCAGGGGGAACCTTGACCGGCTTTGCAACAGCAAATGCGCAATTGTCGAGTAAATCTTCACACTGTATACAATATTCCAACGAGTGCATAGATGACGAAGGAATTTTTCATTATTGTTTTGATGTCGGTATAGCTCATACACTTTTTCCCGATTTGCATCCATTTCCTGACACTCATCAGTATTAGTGTTTCCAATATTGACACTATTTCTTTCCTCATCCCATGCATTAATGTTTTTTTTCAATGAGACTGTGCCTTCTACATTTTTTTGCACAATTGTTTTGCCACCATTTTCGGTTAGGGTTGGGTGTGGAAGTTGATGAAGGGGATATACTTTCACTGTGGACTGGGCCAGGAGAGACTGTTTGCTCTTTTGATTTTGATTTCGATGACATGAAAATTGGACAAGCCGATTTTCTCCAACTGGAACACTGAACGCAACATCAAGCTGAATAAGCTCAACAGTTATTCCTTCATCTCTCATCTTTTCCATCTTTGTGAAAATAATATTCAATGGGCATGTGGCACACCCCGGCTTAATTGGCAGCCTAAACCCAAAGTCAGCTATGTGTATTACATGTAACTTCAATGCTGCTACAAAACAACATTCTATGATTGAATCAATCATTGCTGGGTAAGGAGGTTTGTTGGATGCCGCTTGTGAATTGAAACACACCCCTGAACTGTTGGAAGGAATTAAATGAATATGTTTCCCATTCAGACTGTTGATCAAACTGGTCTTACATGTACTATGCAATGCAACCTTGAGAGGTGTGTCAATCACTAACACTTCATTACCCTGCAAGTATTCTGGTAAGTGCAGACATTTGTTGCCATTGCAGCCAAAAATGCTGTCTTTCTTTGTTGATCCTGGTGCACTGTGTGGTAGTCCACATCGAAATGTCATATCAGTTCCAAAAGAAAGTAAGAAGTCACGTATGGCCTGCTTTCTTCTTTTTGTCATCTTATATACTGTGATCACAACACTTATGGCATCAAAATCAGATGAGACAACAGAAGGAGTTACCTTGAACTTGGATGAAATAAACTTGAGACACATTTTGTGGAAAGTCTTGCCTATTCCAAGATCTTTCGTTGCTTGTGCTCCCCTAGAGATTTTTTATTTAAACAGAGATTGTTGGTTATCCAAATTGATAGGTGATACAAATAATGTCAATATTCATGAATATTTACCAATCATGAAATCCATCGGGTGGTTCATACTCTGAATCATCATTAGAGTCCGTCATGGTTAAAATAGGATAGATTTGATTGGTAACATAGAGCAAGTTACTTTACATGTGGATAGTAGAAATGTCAGCAATAGACTTTGGATCACAATGACTCCCCAAGGCACAACAAAACTACTGCAGCCACTGCTTTTATATGATGGTTCAATGTCCAGGGGTTTCTCAGGTTGGCAAATTACATCAAGTTACTTCCATGTGGTATGGAACTTTATGAGGTATCAGAGATCATCTTCTAATCCATCATTCATCAAAGCATCAATTATGCCGTTGCGGCTTAACAGATATGGATCTTCTTCAGGTACCACCACTTCAACTCTGTCCTCAGGCATATAGCATATCATCTCCCTATACGCTTGTCCCGCCCCAGTGCTGAAAAGATAATGGTATGAATGCTGTCCAAAAATGAACATGTCTCTTTGAAACTTGTTGGGGTCCCTTGACTTGTATCTATAAGAAGGGCCTTTTTTTTGTAGGCCATTCCTGCGAAAATTCCTCCTTGCCTTTTCATTTGCAGTCAACACCCCCACATAACTCTCTAGAGCGACAAAAGTATCAGTAAAAAATTGGGCCAACTTTTGGGCCTCATGATTTTCATGGGAGCCAATGTTTCTACCAGCTTGCATCTGATGAATCTTGCCAATCATCATATTCATCAGAGCCTTGTGCAATCTGTGAATTGAAGGAAGTCCTGCTTTCGTTTGTTTTCGAAACCAATTGCGCGGGAGGACAATCAATGCGAAGGCATGGTCGGAACCGACTGCCCCATCAATGAGAAGACCATTCTCTGAAAGTTTGAGTCTTCTGTTCGAGAATTCTCCTGATAGTTGTTCCCATTCCTCAAACATTAAGTTGGATACTACCATCTGGCATTCCTTCACATGGGGTTGTCTTGATTTGGTCTCGACACAAGTAAAGAACACCATGTGGGCAATGTGGAGAAAAAGAATTTTATGATCAAAGTACATGTACTCTGTTGCTGATCTCTCTTCTCCACCTGCTCCATTCACCCTTCTTAATTCCTCCCCGTAATCATCCAACACCTGCAAGAAGGAAATCTGTGTTCCAGCCGATGTTTTACTGATCAGATTGTTAGGGCTGGGCCGAACCTCAATCCTTGCCATGAGTTGAAACCATCCCTCAATTTGTGTTTGAGTGCTATCACCGAGCCCTTCTCTCAAACAAGATACCAGTGACTCTGATGCAGCAACAAGCAATTGTACATGCAGTTCAAATATGTTGTTACTGGTAACTTCAATTTCTCTTAGTTTGCGATCTTGTAACACCTGCCTCGCATAATAGGGTGGGTTTTGATATAGATTACACTGTAACCTTAACGTCCTTGGCATCAGGACTTTTTCATGCCATAATGACACCCTTTTCGCAGAATCTCCCACAATGGCACATCTCTCGTTCCGGGACTCTGCGGGAACGGAGTTTTCCCACAATAAGAATTGACTAAGCATTGACTTAGCAGCAATGGTGGTGGCAAAAGAATATGCATCTGCATTTAGACTCAAAATTGCATCCCAATTATCATTTGACATGTTCTATGTATCTTTTCAAAAAATTATGAGCCTCTGAAGTGTCTTTGGTTGTGACGATGGACAGACCCAAGCCTGTGTTTCTTGTAGCTCTAGTAACATCACTTGTATGTTTGTTGTGTCCGACATGGTGCACTGAAGTAGGAAGAGTCGAGGTCCAGTTCGCAGTACTTGACAAATTGAAATGATGAGTTAGTGTTACCAAAACAGGGTCAATTATTGTGGACAATATGTTATACTAATTCCTACCTATGTATGCCATGGGATGAGACTGTGCTCCATCTACGAAAGGTTCGTTTCAATTCAGATATTTGGATTTGGAAAGAACATCATGTTGTTCGTCTGATATTTTTTCCTGGGCATCTCTAGTTCACTGAAAGACCAGGGGTTCGAAGCCTACCCACGGCAACTCTGTATGTAACTTCTACACGGTAGCTTATGAGTTCTTGACTACTTTAGTCAAAAAGCTATTAGATATACGTAAATTAGATTTACATGTTAAAGATGTTATACAATTTATTTTCAAATAAATTTATCTCTATCTTATGTATAACTTATTATATTTAATTTTAGCTACTTTTAATTATCGATGAGTAAGCTACCTCTAGAGATAAATATTATTATTCCTCCAAGCCACTGATGGAAATGGTGAACAACAGGGGCTATATGATGGTCTTCAATATCCTCCACCGCTATTATGTCTGTCGGAATCCCTTCATATTGTGATAGGGTGGGTTAGGGTTTAAGTAAAGAAATAGTAGAATAACTACTGATAATTACTCCTATGGACTAGTTTATTATGAATGCATCAAAGATAACGTTGAAAAATTCCATGTATGGGACGAAAGTGAACCAGTTCCAACACCCAACCCTAACTAGATTAGGGAACCCTAATTGTTTGGTGTTATGTTGTAATAAAGATGTCATCAATTTGGTTCTTTATGTCTGAAAATTGATACATGTCTACCAACATATTGATGGTGGTGGTGGGGATCAGGTTAGGCGGCCTCCATGGCCAAATCACTCAGAAGGCGAGGTAGTTTTAGACAGATCCAGAAAATACGCAGACATGTGTCCAGGAAAATGGCTTATTGTATTCGACCAACATATCAATGGATAGCTACCTTTCATCCATTCTAAACATACTGTAGCACTAGCTATTTTACTTGGAGAAAGATAATACTGTTCTTAACTCTCCTTTCTTTCATTCTTAAATTGTCTTTAAAAGTTCAAAAATCAACTGTAATGGTTTTGTAGTACTGGTTTCTACATGGTATAATGGGTGTCATGAAGACATAACAATATGATGCCCACCTATTTTTGTTTTATCTCCAACGGTGAAAGAGTGTGCTAAATTACAGGTTTCTACAAGCTACAATGCAATTAAAACCTATTTTGTTTTTATCTCAAATGATTAGATTTTGCTAATTTCCTTGGTCCTTGTTCAAAACTTGGGAGTTGTGATTGCAAAATAAGACACTTCCTTTGCAATGGCGGACCTTTTTTTCTCAACAGGAACACGTCTGGTCGATATCATCATTGATCTTTCTATTCTTACTCACTCTCCCCTGGCCATTGGGGATAAGGAGTATGTTTTCATTCACCCTCTTGTTTGTTTTTTTTTTGATCTCTTTATTTGCTGAGAGTTGATTCTTTTCCTTCTTCTTCTTTTCCTGAATACTGAGTTCACCTTTACTCAACTTTTCCTTTGGAGTGATAGATTCATCCTTCCCCCCTGAGT